>Ga0308167_1000218_pt1 | contig 126163 bp, 97 predicted proteins | sample PhyCR1_2_FD_202138 | JGI IMG/M metagenome (GOLD analysis project Ga0308167, IMG submission 202138) | Phyllosphere microbial communities from UC Gill Tract Community Farm, Albany, California, United States - DLSLRC.R1 | ecosystem: Host-associated > Plants > Phyllosphere > Unclassified | place...
AGCTACGCAACTGGCAACCGATTGGCTGTGTCTGGCTTAACCCGCAAACACATCATCAAACGCAACATGTGCAAGAAGTGGTAGATGCCGCATAACTCACGTTCCAACTACCTTGACAGTCACCGGCTTCGGCGAAAGAAATAAAGGGAATCGTTGAATCCAATTCGGTCGCGGCGAAAGAAGGGACCGCAAGTGTGGAAACGGTCTCCGCGCAGATGGCTTCGGCAGCAGAAACGATGACCAATGTGCTCGCCAAGATAAAGGAAGTCGCCATGGCGAGTCAGGAGCAATCATTTGGTATCGATGCGATCAATTCGGCCGTTTCGCAACTTGACGACGCGACACAGCAGAATGCGGCGCTGGTGGAACAAAGCGCCGCTACTGCGAAAAGTCTTTCAAATCAGGCCAACGTTCTTGACGAGGCAGTAAGGCTGTTCACGCTTCCAACATGAGTTCGAAATTCCTCATCTTTTCGCCGATGCTAACGAAAGCGCCTCATCGTGCTGAATTGCGTGGTAGGTAACGTGTTCTAGCCTCGTGCACTACTGGTCGAATAGCTCAATTATATGGGGTGTTTGGATACTCGCGAGAATCCGATTGGCTTGACGGTGAAGCGCATCCCCACACATTTCTCGTATGTAGACGGGCGAAAAGACTCGAAATTACGAGAAGCATCGGCAGGAGCGTGCAATTTCGGGGTTGGCGTTGCTACGTCGTCGTGCCATTGAGATTGAAATTAGTAAAACTAATTATTAATGCAAGACTGACGCGATTGTACGCGAAAGCTCAATGCAACTCACTTACCGACGCCGAACGGGAAGACTTTTCATTTCGCTTTGTATGTATTACGCAATGATAGCTCGTTTCCTTCAGCAAGTTTAGGATCACCCGTTACCCATAAAGAGCAGTGCGTAATTGACGCCTGTAATCGATCTGAGGGTATCAGCCATGTATCGGGAATCTGAGAACGACGTCGTATCGTTTGTAAGGAAAGATGGTCAACAAGATCTGGAAGCGGTATCACATCATGCGCTTATAGCTGTCGACTACTTGAATGTGTTGATCGAACGACGTGTTACAGAGTGCGTCAGAGATCTCGAATTCGGACGGGTTGACTGGAGCCGATAGCATAAAGCCAGCGACGCTCGGGACGCTTAGCATAGTAACTTACGCGTGAGCGATATTTGGCTACTTTTGACGCCGTCTGATGAGCACATAAAAATGCTGGAATACGTTTCGGCGCTTCGGGAGAGACACATGGATAACAAACGCGATAATCGCTATTTGACCGACTGCGATCTTACGCACATCTTTGAACTTGCAGACTGTGCTTGCATTCTGGGTTTTGGGGACGACCAGAATTGCGCGGATCATCAAAACGAACACAAATGGAATTCGGTGGGCACGGTCGAGACGACGTTGATCAATATGCTATCTCTTTCGGATGCGCTGGTGCGCCTGCGCATTATCGCGGAGATATGTCATGAAAGCTTATCGGCTAATGAACGTAAAATCCTGTCGGATATCTGTAACACGATTCAGTGCGCGGAGAGGGAAGAACGGTGGCGCGAATTGCATTATTGCCGAGCCGTTGAAGACTGACGCCTGCGGCGCTCGCCATTATCTAAGGGCACGTGACGAGTGTGAGCATTGTGGTGCTGATGCCCAGTTTTCAGCAAGTTTCCGGTCATGCAGTCCTGGCATCCGCAGGCTTGAACGCATCCATGATTCCGCTATCCGTTAATCTGAACGCATTCGTGCTGTAGAACTGCTTTTGCCTGAATATGCGACTCTCGCCCTTGCTTACGGCGCTGCGTTATTACTGGCGAGCGCAAGATCGCCTTAAATAATTTCGAGGTAAAGTCTGGCCTGACACATTATTGTGATTTTTACGAAACGCTGTTGATCTCCCGGGCGCAACGCTAGGTTCGAAAAAGAACATATGTTTACATGCAGGAAGGCAACAAACGCGTTTCGTTAAAGCATCCTTCGTATCGGAAACTGGATAGAAGGATATACTTCATTGCAAAGTGCTGATGCAAGACATGAGGTTTGCTAAGAAAATTAGAGGAACGGCGAGGCTATGTTTTATGTTGTTCAAGGATCAATTTTTAGTTTACTGGATTGGCTGTTTCGAATGGTCAACTGTTGTTTGTCTGTATTAACGAGATGCCTCACGGGGCAAAAATGGATAGCGTAAAAGCAGCGGTGCCTATGGCTGACATCGACAATTTCAACGTGTTATTTGTTCTAGGATAAATTTCGCTGTTATTCAATTTTGCCGTTTGAAAATAGAAACGGAGAAGGCATGAGTGCAAGAGTATCGATTTTTAGCAGAATCAAGAAGCTTGACCTAAATGACCTTCGGAAGATCGTTGTGTCGTTGGCATTGTCAGTGTTGCTATTGACCATAACAATGGTATTTGCTGGGTACCACAACAAAAAAATAGTACAAGAATCATTTCATGAAACGCTTGGGAAAACAGAAAATAATATTCTGGAAAGGTTGGGTAGATACGAATATGGTCTGCGCGGTATGCGGGGTGCGATCGTTGTCGCAGACTCTGGTATCGTGACAGAAAAAAAATTAAATGACTACAGCAAAACCCGAGATCTTCCAAAAGAGTTCCCTGGGGCAAAAGGAATAGGTTATATTAATTTTGTCAAAGCAGGCTACGTGCTTTTATTTCAAAAAGAGTTTTTTCAAAAAAATCATTTTAATATTGAAATTCGGGATTTATCTCAATCTTCGGGTGACAAGTTTATTATTCAATACATTTTCCCACGCGAATCTAATGCTAATGCAATGGGGTTGAATATCGCTTCGGAGCACAACCGTCGCCAGGCAGCGGAATCGGCTGCCAAGACCGGCCTAGCGACCTTGACCGCACCGATCACGTTAGTCCAAGACCCAACGAAAACGACACAGTCCTTTTTGTTTCTATTGCCGGTATATTCAGGTGATGAGAACAAAACTGAGGATGAGCGAATCCGCTCCCTTCGCGGTTGGTCGTATGCTCCGCTGTCCATGGCCGAAGTTTTGGGTAATGGAGGTTTAGACGCTGACAAAGTTCGACTTAATTTGTCTGATTCCTCGGAACCTGGACGTCCCGTTCCATTTTTCGAATCTATCGTTTCCCCTACGTTCAAAGGAAATGGAGGAGAGATTCGACGGGATATAAACGTTTATGGTAGGAGGTGGACCATCGATCTGCATTTTTCGAAATCGTACATTGCACAACAGTCGATTATCCCGCTGTGGCCACTCTTCGGATTTCTTGTAGCGATAGCGTCACTGGTCAACGGATTCTTGTTTTTCAGATTTGAACAAGCCCGTAAGGCGACAGAACTTTTCAAAGCCCGTATGGAATTAGCTTTGCTGGTAGACAGCTCGATAGATGCCATTATTGGAAAGAATCTAAACGGAGTCATCACCACATGGAACAGAGGTGCAAGAGAGATATTCGGTTACTCAACTGCCGAGGCAATAGGGAGGCCATTGCTCGATCTGATCGTGCCATTAGATCGGAAAGATGAAGAGGCACATATCCTTGATGACATATCAAAAGGTAAAAGTCGCCTGAATTTTGAGACGAAGCGGCGAACAAAGAGCGGCGAACTGATCGATGTTTCTGTCTCCGTGTCACCAATATTCGGACCACAAGGGGTAATTCTAGGGGCCTCAAAGACTGTCAGAGATATCACTGCCAAGAAGGCAGCAGAACGGGCAATACGTGATGCGAAGGACGCGTTAGAAAATGAGGTTAAGTTACGAACGTCCGAATTAGAGTCAGCGCGTCGTACGTTGCGTACGGTCATGGACGCCCTGCCATCGATGATTGGTTATTGGGACAAGAATTTGGTCAATCAAGTGGCGAATATCGCGTATCACAACTGGTTCGGCGTGACGCCAGGCGAGCTATTAGGACGACGACTTCCTGATCTTCTTGGCCTTGATTTATATACCCAAAATATACCGCATGTTGAAGGCGTTCTAGCTGGTCAGCCTCAAACGTTTGAGCGAGAAATCGTAACACCTAATGGCACCAAAGTTGCCCTTGCTCATTATCTCCCCGATAAAATAGATGGCGAAGTACGCGGCTTCTTTGTAATCGTCCATGACGTGACTGAATTAAGCCAGCAACGCGCTGAATTGTCCGATGCGCTTCATACAAATCAGCTTCAAAAAGACATGCTTCGTGCAGCCAACGAGCAGCTCGAATTGGCAGCGCAAATCGCACGTCTTGGTGTATGGATTTGGGATATCGACACCGGTGAGCTCAGGTGGAACAAGTTAATGTTCGAGCTCTACGATTGCGAGGGAATATCACGTGATGAAAAAATAGATTACGAGCAATGGCGCATCCGGGTTCATCCAGATGATATCGAATACGTGGAATGCGCTTTACGCCGTGCAATCGAAGAGGACGAAATCTACGATCCGAAGTTTAGGGCGCTCCACAGAAATGGACAAGTAAGATATATCCAAGCGGCGGGAATGGTCGAGCGAGGTCACGAGCGTCGTGCGGTACGCTTGATAGGCATCAACCTTGACGTAACGCAAAATCATATATATCAGCAGTCTCTTATTTATTCTAAGCAACAAGCAGAGCAAGCAGATAGGGTCAAGGGACGATTCTTGGCAAATATGAGTCATGAAATTCGCACTCCACTCAATGCGGTGTTGGGGATGTTGCAATTACTAGAACGTTCTATGTTGACCCAACGCCAAGGTGACTATGTCCAAAAAGCGAAAAGCGCGGCCCAATCGCTCCTGGACCTGCTCAATGATATTTTGGATTATTCAAAAATTGAAGCAGAGAAGATAGAGCTAGATGTTCACCGATTTTCTCTTAGTGAATTTTTGCAGGAAATAAATGTTGTTTTGAGTGGCAATGTCGCGGGCAAGAACTTAGAGATCTTGTTTGACATTGATCCACGAATAAACGATGAGATTATTGCCGATCGGCTACGCCTGAAGCAGGTGTTGGTCAATATCTGCGGCAATGCGATAAAGTTTACTGAGCATGGTTACGTTTTGCTCGCACTTGCCTATGTCGAAACTGTTGGCGGCCAAACGCATGTTCGCTTTTCGGTGAAAGACACTGGTATTGGGATTTCGGAAGAGCAGCAGGCATTTATCTTTGATGCTTTTTCACAAGCTGAATCGTCTACGACCAAACATTATGGAGGCACGGGGCTTGGGCTGGCGATAAGCAAGCGGCTAGTCAATTTAATGGGTGGTGACTTGCACTTAAGCAGTGCGCTCGGGAAAGGCAGCCATTTTTGGTTTGAACTACCTCTCCATATCTCGCCTGTCCAAACGTTAAGAACTGAAGAGCCGTTGCGTGTCATGATCGTTGATGACAACGCGATAGCAACGAGTATTTTGGCCTCAATGTGCCATTCATTGGGCTGGGAGGTCGATACTGCACAAAGTGGTTACGAAGCGCTTAATCGATTTTTGCGGATCGCGGATGGCGATCAGCCTCAAAAAGATGTGATTTTCATGGATTGGCGGATGCCAGGCATGGACGGTATCCAGGTATCTGAAAAGCTGCGCCATTTGCTTGGAAAGCATTGTCCTCCTATCGTTATGGTAACGGCTTTTGGACATGAAGATCTGTTGGATGTGCTCAAGCAAAGATCGGTGCCGTTTAGTGATGTCTTGACCAAGCCTATTCTGAGGGATGATTTATTACGGGCGGTAACCAATGCTCGCCTGCATCCTGACCAGAGTAATGTGCTATTGCCGACCAAAGCGCTAGCCGGACCGAAGCTTCCTGGCGTAAGCGTTTTGGTCGTTGAGGACAATGAACTGAATCGTCAGGTGATTCAAAGTTTACTTCTTGAATCAGGAGCGCGGGTGACGCTTGCTGAAGGAGGGCTGTCCGGTGTCCGACTTGCAACACATCACGATTCGGAATTCGAAGTTATCCTAATGGATATACAAATGCCGGATATTGATGGATTCGAGGCAACTAGGCGTATTCGTTCACATCAGTTTGGTGCTAACGTTCCTATTATTGCCATGACCGCAAACAACGCACCTTCCGATGTTGAGGCATCGATTGCCGCTGGGATGGATGCGCATATCGGAAAGCCAATAGACATCGAAGAGGTAGAGCGAACATTGCTGCGCTATGTGAAGCGTCCTTTAAGTTCGGATTTGTCACCGCAGCGCAATATGCAACAAGATCCGAGGGAAGATGAGGCGCAAACACTGGTTGAATCCTGGTTACGTATTGCCAGAAGATTTAATCAAAATACAAAAGTGTACAGGCTTGCCCTGAAATCTTTTTCGGAGCAAGCCCGTTTGCTAATCGATAAAATTCTAGCTCATTTAGAGAATGCTGATATAGGAAGTAGTGCCGATGAGTTTCATGCCCTGAAGGGGGCTGCGGCAACTGTCGGTGCGATAAAGATTGCCTCCGTTGCAAGCAGCGCGGAAGTGACTCTCAGGAATGCGCGCGACGCTGACGCCGACATGAGAATCGCAAGAGATTTAAGTAACGAGATTTGCGCTCTCGTCGAACCTACTATAGTGGCATTACATGCTCAGGTGGGTATATCTGTTGCAGAAGAAAAGAGTGAGGTAAATTCGCCGCTGGAATTATCGGAAGAGAAGTTCAAAGATAGGCTGAAGATGTTGACGACTTTGTTGAAAACAGGGAATATCAAGGCAATTAGTGAAGCAGAGCAATTGTCAAAATTATCAAACGTCACCAATCAAGCTTGGATGCAAGAATTGTGCAATCATACATCGCAATTGCGTTTTAATCAGGCGATTGATATTCTGGAAAATTATTTGAACGAAGGTTATCGTGAGTAATCTTAATGAATTAATTGAACGACGTGGTCAGTTGCCACGCATTTTGATTGTTGATGATCAGCCTGCGATCATTTATTCTCTGCAAACGATATTTGATAGTCATTATGAGATATTTTTCGCGACAAGTGGACGTGACGCACTCAAGATGTGCAAGGAAGCATTGCCTGATTTGGTAATTCTGGATATTAAGATGCCAGATTTGAATGGGTTGGACGTTTGTCGCTCAATCAAAGAAGACAATAATGCGTCTACCATACCAGTCATATTTCTTACGTCTAGTCGCGAAGAGGTTGACGAAATTGCCGGATTTGAGGTTGGTGCGGCTGATTTTATTTATAAACCAATTAATCCCGTAATATTTAAAGCCAGACTGCTCAACCATCTAGCATTAAAATTTCAGACGGATATTTTACGAGACCTCGCGGAAACTGACGGTCTGACCGGCATTGCCAATCGCCGTCGATTTGAAGAACAATTTCATAAGGAGTGGCGCCATTTCATGCGAACCTCCGAGCCGCTTTCGCTGCTGATGATTGATGTCGACTATTTTAAACGCTACAACGATACTTATGGTCATTTAGCGGGTGATGATTGTTTGAAAAGAATTGCTGCGACCCTGTCATCTGCCATCAAGCGTCCTCACGACTTTATTGCACGATACGGTGGAGAGGAGTTTGTCGTTATACTTCCGCGCACTGGTGGAGCAGAAGCGGGTCTGGTGGCCGAGAAAATGTTAGAAGCAGTACGAAATTTGAAAATCGAACATCGTAGATCCGATGTATCGAGAAATGCGACCATCTCGATCGGTGTTGCTGAAGCAGCGATATTTGACACGGCTGATTCGAAGAGGCTGAAATCCGCTGCGGATTTCGCGCTGTATCGTGCAAAGAATTTGGGACGTAACCAAGCTAGAATCTGTGACATTACTGAATATAGCCGAGCCTTCGAGTGAGCAGGACAGTTGCTAATCGAGTTCGATGCCCGAGTCGAACTCGACTAACCCTTTCTTGTTATTACAGGTAGGTCCTTAGCTAAACCTACATCACTCAGGAAGGCAATGCCGCCAAGGTGAAGGGCCTTGTCTATTTATCGGAGCTGGTACCGGATGATGACCAGTCCGTCGCTGACCTGCTGCAGCGGCTCGACGCGCAAATGTCGGGCGTCGAGCCGGATGCGGAGGGCATGATCTGGCTCGACGATCCTCGACGGTTCCAGCATATTATGGCGGCAGATATTCCGTTCGAAGACGGGCGTTCGCTGGCATCGGTTCAGCAGCCTATCGCTGCGGGGTGCTTTACTGGCAAGATCCAGCACGCGGCTTGGCACGACAAGCCAAGCTGGTATTTACGCACCACCAACGACAACGCGCTTAGGCCCGCCGTGCAGCAAGCCGTTGCGCAGCACATTGGGGCCACGGTCATGTCCATTCGCTCCAGCCACATGTTGATGCGATCTCGCCCCGACGACGTTGCAAGGTTGATCGATCACGCCGCGCGAACGGCATCGCAATAACGTATTGGGTGTTTTGACACGCTTTGCATGAACTGTATAGCCTTGCAACACTGGAGTATGCGACGTCGCGCCGGGTCGCGGCGCTGTCGTGTTAATTATTTGTTAGGTGGCAACCATGGGTGTGCATCAGACTCTATCGTAGGAAAATAGAGAGGTTTGCACCATTAGAGAAATCGGCAGCAGCGAACACGCCAAGATGGCCTGATCGACGGCACCCTCGGCTGCGACTACGCACTGTTGAGCGGCAGCTTCAGAAGCTTTTTTCGGCATTCAAGGTCGATCCGCGAGGGCTGACCTATGCGCCGCCACGTGCCAATCAGATCAGCGCCTGCGGAACGCATCGAGCGAAGACAGTGCGTTCCCGTGAAAATCGAACAATGTGTTGTTGTCCCATTGATCACCGGCGCCCAGTTTCCAGCCGACGTTCGGCGTCGGGATCCATTCCGGTTCCCACCAGAACACGCCCTTGCCATGGCCGTTGGGAATCGACTGGACGATATCCGTCAGCGCGTTCAGGAATTGCGCTTGTCCCGCTGGCGTCTGCGGATAGGTCGACGAACCGACGTTGGTCATGGCGTTGGGTTCCGAATCACCGTCACTGGTCGTCCACGGAAAAGCGGTCTCGACAACAATCACGTCCTTGTCATAACGCGTTGCGAGGTCGTTCGCGTTGGTCTGCAGATCGTTGAGTGAGCCTTGCCATTGCGGGTAATACGACAGCCCGATGACGTCGAACGTGACACCGCGCTGCGTGGCGCTATCGAACCACCATCGGCTCGTTGCATTATTGCCGCCGCTGTCCAGGTGGAGCATCACCTTGATGCGATCGTCCACCGATTTGACCGCGTCGTGCCCGGCTTTCAGTAATTGCGCGAGGTTGTCCCATTGATCATATTTACCGAGCGGCCAGAGCATGCCACCGGTGATCTCGTTGCCGACCTGCACCCATTCTGGATGCACCCCGTCGCTGCGCAGCATCTTCAGCACCGTCGACGTGTAAGCGGACAGCAAATCACAGGTTTCAGTGAGGTCCTTGCCGGCCCACGCATGCGGGGGATACTGCTTGCCGGGATCGGCCCACCAGTCGCTGTAGTGGAAATCGATCAATATCCGCATGCCGAGCGCTGCTGCGCGGCGAGCGAGCGTGCGCACATGCTCGGCATTATTGTAGCCGGCAACGGGACTTTGATTGGCCGGAAAGAAATCCGGGTTGCCGGGATCGTTCCAGACCTTGATGCGGATCGCGTCGACACCATGCGCGCGCAGGATCCGCAGACAGTCCAGTGGTGCGTGGTGATCATAGAACGTCGCGCCATTGGCCTCCAGTTCGAGGAGGGTGGACACGTCCGCCCCCATCGCAAAACGGTTCCTTCTGCCCATCAGCTGTTCCAGTCCGCCGGCCAAGGCCGGGGTACCTACGCCCGCCGTTGCGGCCGCGGCGCTCGCTGAGGCCAGCCATCCAAGCATGTCTCTTCGGTTCATTTGTCATCCTCCATTGATTGAATGGCGGTTCTCAGACACGGCCGCCTTTTCCGGGTTGACGCGCCACGATGGCTGCGCCCGATTGCATCCAGCCTGTTGCGCCGTCCTTTCTCAAGCGTCCCTCCACACGCAGACATCACCGGTTTTCAACGATGCGTTGCCGAGCACGAAGGCCGCATTCGATGGCGCCGGCGCTTCCACCGCTTGCGCGCCAAAATTGAACGCAAAGACCAACCCGTCGCGACGGCGAACGCGCAAGCCTTCCGGCAAAAGTCGTGTCGCGATGCCGGCATCATGCGCAGCCTGTGCAAGCACCGCACGATGTAATGCATGTGATAACCAGCCCGCCACATACCGCACGCGCGCGTGCGCGAGCACCGCCGGCCACGCATCGTCGAAGAGCGCCTCGACGCGCGTGTCGTCGTTGGCACGCACGTGTTCGCGCCAATGCAGCGCGACACCCGGCGTATCCCCAATCGTCACGGCAGGCGCGAGCGTCGGGCGCAGCGATTCGACCTCCAGCACCTGCATCGGCAGAACGTGTTGCAGCGCGCCCGGCGGCAGGTTGGATGGAATGGCGAACGCGCTGGTCTTCGAGCCGCTGCGCGGTCCGAAGACCCATTGCGCGGCTCCGGTTTTGAACTGGTCGATGAGTGCGTCGTCGATCACCGCGAGGCTGGGCACCACCACCAGGCGGTAGGGCGAGAGATCGGTTCCACCCGATACGATATCGACATCGAGCCGCAACTCGCGCAGCGCTTCGTAGTAGTCGAACACCAGTGTCTGATAATCGAAGTGCTTGCCGTGACGCTGGATGTCGAACATCCATTGCGTTTCGTAGTCGAAGACGATCGCCACACTCGCGCGGGAGGGTTTGCCAAGCTTGGACAGCACCGCCGATCCCGCGATCTCGCGCGCCGCTTGCTGTACTTCCAGACCACCCGGCGATAATTCGTTGTTCGGCAGGTTCAGGGCCGAATGCATCTGCTCCTGGGCATACGGACACTGGCGCCAGCGAAAATACGACACCAGCTCGGCGCCGTGTGCGAATGCCTCGTAAGCCCACAACCTGACCATGCCCTGTGCCGGCACCGGATTCCACGGTGCCCAGTTGACCGGACCCGCCTGCTGTTCCATCACCCAGAGGCGTCCGCCGCCGATCGCGCGATAACGATCGTGGTCGAATGCCGATACATCCGGATGCGCGGTCCTTGCGTAATACGCTTTCTGCGCCTCGGGCAGCGCGATCGATTCGGTGCGGGCAATCGGATAGTTGTCCCAGGCGGCGATATCAAGCGCGCTGTCCGAAGCAAAGCGGTAGTGATCGAAAGTCGTGAAAAAGCCCATGAAGTTATGCAGCAGATCCGCACCGGGCGCATGTGTGCGCAGCACCGCGATCTGTTCGCGATGAAAACTCGCCACTTCGTCGGACATGAAGCGGCGAAAGTCGAGCAGGTGTATCGGATTGGCATCGGTCGGCGTGAGATGCGGCAATTCGATTGCCTCGAACGATGGATACTCCATGCTCCAGAACACGTTGCCCCATGCCTCGTTCAGTACGGCGATGCGCTCGTAGCGCTGCCGCAGCCACGCTTGAAACCGTTGCAACGCGGCGTGCGAATAGCTTGGCACGGTGTCGTGACAGCCGAGTTCGTTATCCGTTTGCCACGCGACAATCGACGGGTGTCGTCCATAACGGGCTGCCATCGCCGTGACGATACGCAAACATTCGCGCCGGTATGTCTCGCTTGAAATGTCGTAATGCCGACGCGAACCGAAGTGCCAGCGCGTGCCGTCCGCGCGTACCGGGAGGACGTCCGGATGCGCATCGATCAGCCATTTCGGCGGCGATGCAGTTGGCGTGCCGAGCACGAGTTTCAGCCCCGCGGCGGACAACGTGTCTACCGCTTCGTCAAGCCATGTCCAGTCGAATTCGCCGTCGCGCGGCTCCATGCGACTCCACGCAAATTCACCGATGCGTACATGGGTCATACCGATTTCGACCATTCGGGTCGCGTCGTCGGCCCACATCGAACGGGGCCATTGTTCCGGGTAATAACAGACACCAAGTTGCATGAGAAAAGTCTCCTGAAGAGGTGAAGGTGCAAGCCGAGTCGCTCAACCCTTGCTTGCCCCGAACGTCAGGCCGGCGATGAAATGTTTCTGCATCACGAAGAACATCAGCACGGAGGGCAGCGCTGCCAGAACGGAGCCCGCCGCCACGAGATTCCAGGCGGTGGTCCACTGTCCTTTTAACGCGGCGACACCCACCGTGATCGGTGCGGCGTCGTCACCTTGCGTCAGACACAAGGCCCAGAAGTAGTCGTTCCACACGAATGTAAAGACCAGAATTCCCAGTGCCGCGAGTGCGGGACGGATCAATGGCAACACGATGCGCAAATAGATGGTCCACTCGCCGGCGCCTTCCACGCGCGCAGCTTCGATCATTTCAAAGGGCAACTGCTTGATGAAGTTGCGCAGAAACAGCGTGCAGAACCCGGTCTGAAACGACACATGGAAAATCACCAGCGCCCACACGCTGTTGAACAACCCTACTTTCAGCGCCATGTCGCGCACCGGAATCATCAGGATCTGGATCGGCACGAAATTGCCCGCGACGAACGCGAACAGCACCAGCGTATTGCCGGGAAAGCGGTACGTCGCCAGGGCAAAGCCCGCCATCGAAGCTAGCACGATCGCACCAAGCACCGAAGGGACGGTGATCAGTACGCTATTCGCGAAATAGTGCAGCATCGGCGTCTGCGTAAGCGCCGTGCCGTAGTTCTCGATCAACGCGAAATGCCTGGGCCAACCCCAGTAGTCGCCCCGCGAAAGTTCGTCGGACGAACGGATCGATGTGACCAGCACTGCGAGCATCGGCAGCAGCCAGATCAGCAGCGCGATCGGCAGCGAGGCTTTATAGAGCGCGCGATTACGCGGTTTCCAGCGTTCAATGGGAAGCGGATACATGGCACGGAATTCCTTGAAATCAGCGTTCTTCGCGCAGCATGCGGCGCAGATGGAACACGATGTAGACAAGCATGATGGCGAACAGTACGACGGCAATCGCCGCGGAATAGCCTTCGCGGTAGTACTTGATGGCCTGGTCGTACATGTAATAGGCGAGCACGGTGGAGCTGTCGAACGGGCCGCCGCCGCTCATCACCGCGATCAGGTCGAAACTGCGCAGCGCACCGATCACGGTAAGCACGACAGCCATGAACGTGGCAGGGCGCAGTTGCGGCAGGATCACGTGCCACAGCAGACGTACACCCTTCGCGCCTTCCATGCGGGCCGCTTCCACCACTTCGGGATTGATGGCGGTAAGACCGGTGAGATACAGGACCATGCAGAACGGTGTTTGCGGCCAGAGTGCGGCGAAAATGATCCCGAAAGTCACCGTATGGGGATCACCGAGCACCGGAATGCCATGTCCCACGAGCAGACGCAGCAGTCCGAAACCGGGATCGTAGAACCAACTGAACACAAGCCCTACTACTACGCCGGACAACACGAAAGGGGCAAAAAAAAGCGATTTCACAACACGCATGCCACGGATGTGCTGGTTCAGATAAAGCGCGAACAGCAGCCCGAGCGGCGGTGCCAGTAGAAACAGCCCGAGCCAGAGCAGGTTATTCTTCAACGCCGTATAGAACGTGTCCGCATGAAACAGTTCGACGTAGTTGCTGAAGCCGACGAAGCTTTTCGGCGTCATACCGTCCCAGCTGTAGAAACTGAGCGAAATACTGCTGATGATCGGATAGATCACGCACAGACACAGCAGTGCACAGCCGGGTAACAGGAAGAAGAATGCCGCGCGATGTTGATGCCGGTGCGTCGTCGAGACGTGACGATGCCGGGCCGCCGGCAGGCGGCGCGCTACGGGATGGAACATGATCAAGCCTCGTCGGAATGCGATGGCGAGCGCCGGACGGGGTAGTCGTGCCGGCGCTGCGGGGCTTACTTCTTGTAGATGCGCTTGCGGGTCGCTTCGAGGCGGGCGAGCAGGGCATCGAGCTGCGACGGGTCGTTGTAGAACTGCTGCATCGCCTTCATGCCTTCGTCGGCCATTTCCTTGGTCATGTCGCGATCGTAGAACTGCGCAATGCCGCCTTGCGTATTCGCGAGTGTCTGGAAGCCGACTTTCGAAATCGCGTCCTCGGGTTCGGGCGATTTATTGTTCGATGGCAGCGTACCCCAACCCTTCGCGAGCTCCGCATTGATCTCCGGTGTCTCCATGAAAGCCAGGAGCTTGCGCGCGTCGGCTTTGTTTCTTGCTTTTGTCGGAATCAGCAATACGTTCACCGGACCGTCCTCAGCCATTGGTACGCTCGCGTCGATCACGGGAAAACGGAAGAAACCGATCTCGGGTTTGATCGACGCAGGAATGCTCGCCGAGAAGAAGGTGCCCATCAGCATCATCGCCGCCTTGCCATTGACGAGAAACGGCGCAATCGAATCGAGGTCGTAAGAGAGCGCGTTATCGATGAAATAGTGGTTTTCTATCAGCGTCTTCCATGCGGTGTACACTTTTTTCACACGCGGATCGGTATACGGAACGTCGCCTGCCATCAATTGCTGGTGAAACGTGTTGCCGTTGATCCGCAGATCCAGATAGTCGAACCACGCGGCGAGCGTCCAGCTATCGCGCGCGGCCACGGCGATCGGCGCGACACCGCTTGCCTTCAGCTTCTTGCAGGCGTCGAGCAGTTCGTCCCATGTTTTAGGCTCGCCCTTGATCCCCGCCTTCTCGAACAGATCCTTGCGATAGAAAAATCCGTACGCGTCATAGCCAAGGGGCGCGGCGTACTGCTTGCCCTTATAGGTCGAGGCTTCCTTGACCGACGCATATTGCTGCGACCAGCCGTTCTTGCTCCAGTCCGGGGACAGGTCTTCGAGCAGGCCGCGTTGTGCGTAATACGCCATGCGTTCGCCGCCATGCCACGACAGAACGTCCGGCGGATCGGTGGCAAGCCAACCGCTCATCTGCACTTTGTACACTTCCTCGGTGACATACGTGACTTTCAGGTCGATGCCCGGATTGGCTTTCTTGAACTTGTCGAACGCTTCTTGCCAGGTCGAGCGCTGATTTCCGCGTGCCGACACGTTCACGTTCAATGTCGCGGCGTCGGCCATGCTGCTGGAAAACGCGCCGACAACCAACGCGGCGGCCGCGAAACATTGCGCTAGACGGCGAAGGCGAAGAGCAATCATGTTTTGTCTCCTTGACTACCTTTTCTCTGACAACTCGGCGCTGCCAGACGATGTAACCCGCTCTCTGGCGGGATCCATTTGCGCGCTGCCCGCGCGCCATGCACTGGCGGCGTGTCGTGCTATGCGGCGGCCTGCTCACGCTTGAAAGCGTTGCGTGGCATCGCGATTCCGTCCGCGTCGAACAAGTGGCAGGCGGATGGCGGGACGTGCACGCGAACGTGCTCGCCCGCGCCGATCGACGTGTCGCCCTCGGTCTTGGCGATCAGCGACCCGTCGGCGTGGTCGGCGTGAATGTAGCTGTGCTCGCCGAGCCGTTCCGACAGCACGGTCACGCACTGGATGAACTGTCCGTCGCCGGCAAGCCGCAGATGTTCGGGCCGCACGCCGAGCGTGACGGTCTGTCCCGCTTGCAGACGGTGGCCGTCCACCGCTGCCTCAAGGTGCTCGCCGCTTCCGGTGAGCTTGACGCGCACGCCGCCTGCAAGCTTCGATTCGACGACGGCATCGATAAAATTCATCCGCGGCGAGCCGATGAAGCCGGCCACGAAGCGTGATGTCGGATGGTGATAGAGATCAAGCGGCGCGCCGCTTTGTGCAATGCTGCCGAAGCGCTCCGCGTCGGCACCGGCGTGCAGCAATACGATGCGATCCGCGAGCGTCATGGCTTCGACCTGATCGTGCGTCACATAGACTACGCTCGCGTTGGTAAAGCGCTGATGCAAACGTGCGATTTCGACGCGCGTCTGGCCGCGCAACGCCGCGTCGAGGTTCGACAGCGGTTCGTCGAACAGGAACACGCCGGGTTCGCGCACGATCGCCCGGCCGATGGCGACGCGCTGACGCTGGCCACCGGATAGCGCTTTCGGGTAACGCTCCAGAAGACTGTCCAGTTGCAAAATGCGTGCGGCTTCGCGCACTTTCCGGTCGATCACGTCTTTGGGGTGTTTCGCGAGCCGCAGTCCGAATGCCATGTTGTCGAACACGGTCATGTGCGGAAACAGCGCGTAGCTCTGGAACACCATCGCCACGCCGCGGGCAGCGGCGGGCACGTCGTTCACGAGACGGCCGCCGATGTGCAACTCACCCTCGCTGAGATCCTCCAGCCCGGCGATCATGCGCAGCAGCGTGGACTTGCCGCAGCCCGATGGGCCGAGGAACACGCAGAATTCGTGTTGTGCGATGTCGAGGTTGACCTGCCGGATTACCGGCGCATGGGCACCGTACGACTTCTGCACGTTCGTCAGACGAATTGTCGCCATTTTCCCTCCGATTTAACCGCTTAAATTTTTGTCGAAAATAGTACGAAAACCCTTGCAGGATCGGCATTTAATCGCTTAAATTCGAGGGCGGTGGAAGAAGGCATAATGCGTGTCTCCGCTGTATTTTTCAGCAAGATATCACAACCTTGTCCATCCTTTGCAATATTTGAATAACGTTCCCTGAATGTGGGATAGCGAGATCATGGTTACCCTCTCCGAAGTTGCCAGACGGGCGCATGTGACGGCCGCTACGGTGTCGAACGTGCTGCGCAACCGCGAAAAGGTTCGTCCTGAAACCGCCGAACGTGTGCTGAAAGCGATTACGGATCTTGGCTACAGGCCAAACCTGAACGCGCGCGCGCTCGCCGAGGGGCGCTCGTCGACGCTGGCCTTGATGCTGTCGAATATTTCGAATCCGTTTTATCCGGAGTTCGTGCTGGCGGCCGAGCGTGCTGCGCGCAAGGCGGGCCGTTTCCTGATGGTTTGCAATACCGACGACGACGCCGAGATTGGCCGCGCCTACTTGAACCAGATTGCCGGCACGCTGGCCGACGGCGTGCTTGTGATGAACACGGACATCGCGATCAATGATCTGTGCGCGTCGGCGATACATAGCGCGCCGATTCTGCTCGCCATGTGGGAACATCCCGAGACGCCCCCCGCCTTACCCTGCGTTGCGGTGGACTTCGCGCATGCGGGCGCGCTCGCCGCGCGTCATCTGCTCGATCTTGGGCATCGTGAAATTGGCCTGCTGATCGGCGACGGCTGCGGTGGCCTGCAGGATGCGCGCTCGAACGGCTTTCGCGCCGCCATGCGCGAGGCCGGTATCGAAACGGATGCCGGCGCGGTATTGCAAATTCGCGATTCGATCGATGCCGGATACGCAGCCTGCATGCAATTGATGGCGAATTGCCCGCACCTCAGCGCGATCTTCGCGACCAATGATCTGCTGGCCATCGGGGCGGTGCAGGCCTTGATCACGCTCGGCCGGTCCGTGCCGGGCGACGTATCGGTCATCGGCATCACCGACATTCAGCTTGCGCATCAGGTTCATCCGGCGCTGACCACGGTTGCGATCCAGACGGCGGCGATCGCGGAGCTATCCGTCAGCAGTCTGATTCGTCTGATCGATGCACACGAGATGCATCCGGGAATGGTATTGGCACCACCACCCAAACTGGTCGTGCGTGCGTCGACGGGGCCGAAGTCGAACCGGTCGCGCTGAGGCAGGGCGAGGGCCCATGCAACCGCGCGTTATGCGTTTCCGAATGGCGTCGGGATGGTCCATCTTTCACGCCCCAGCAAATGCCGCCCACCTCGAGAAAGCGGTTCCGTCGCTCAAAGCGTGGCCAATGCCTGATCGAGGTCTTCCAGCAGATCATCGATATGTTCGATACCCACCGACAGCCGCACCGTCTCTTCACGCACACCCGCGCGCGCTAGTTCTTCCGATGAAAGCTGCCGGTGCGTGGTGGAAGCCGGGTGCGTGACCAGCGATTTCGCATCGCCTATATTGACCAGGCGGGTGAACAAATTCAACCGATCCTGGAAGCGTGCACCGGCGGCACGCCCACCCTTGACGCCAAACGTCAGGATGCCGGGGCCGCGCCCTGACAGGTAGCGCTTGACGAGCGCATGGTCCGGATGGTCTGGCAAGCCTGCATAGCTTACCCATTCGGTGTTTCCGTGCTTTTGCAGATGCTGCGCGATCTTCAGCGTGTTCTCGCTGATTCGATCCATGCGCAGTGCCAGTGTCTCGATTCCTTGCAAGATTTGAAATGCATTAAACGGAGAGATGGCGGCCCCGATGTTGCGCAGCGGTACCACCCGCGCCCGTCCAATATAGGCAGCGGGTCCAAGCGCTTCGGTGTAGATGACGCCGTGATAACTCACGTCGGGCGTGGTCAGGCGCTTGAATCGATCCGCATGCTCGGCCCACGGAAACTTGCCCGAGTCCACGATCGCGCCGCCGATGCTGGTGCCGTGACCGCCAAGATACTTGGTCAGCGAATGCACCACGATATCCGCGCCATGGTCGAACGGGCGCAGCAGATAGGGAGAGGGCACGGTGTTGTCGACGATCAGTGGCACGCCATGACGATGCGCGATCTCGGCGAGCGCGGCAATGTCCGTGATATTGCCAAGCGGATTGCCAACTGATTCGACGAAAATCGCTTTGGTGCGATCGTCGATCACGGCGCTGAAAGAGGCTGGCTCACGCGAATCGGCAAAACGTGTGGTGATGCCATATTGCGGCAACGTGTGCGCGAACAGGTTGTAGGTCCCACCGTACAGCGTACTCGAGGAAACGATGTTGTCGCCCGCTTCGGCGATCGTAAGGATCGAATAGGTGACCGCTGCTTGGCCGGACGCGACCGCTAGTGCGCCCACGCCGCCTTCTAGCGCGGCAACGCGCTGTTCGAGCACGTTCTGTGTCGGATTCATGATCCGGGTATAGATATTTCCGGGCACCTTCAGATCGAACAGATCCGCGCCATGCTGGGTATCGTCAAAAGCGAAGGCGGCCGTCTGATAAATCGGTACGGCTGCCGCGCGGGTAGTGGGGTCGGGCTGGTATCCGCCGTGCACGGCGATCGTTTCAAGGCGCCAGTTGGCGGATGCAGGCTCGCTCATGTTCGGTCTCCAGTGGTGAGGTCCTCCGTCGAGGCACGGTGGTAGGAGCTGATTATTGAACGCTTTGCCAGTGCGTTTTAGCACGTTTTGTCGCTTGCTTAGCTGATTTGATTTCATGCGGCGAAACACGGAAGTGTTTGCTGAAGGCAGATAAGCAAAGTCACATATCTGCTTACGACCCTCACTGCTATCGACGGAACGATTTGTTGTTTAGAGGCGGTATCCGCCTGCTCCTAGAATTTCGGACGGTGACGAAAAGCAATCGCGACAATAGAAGAGGAAATTAAGAAATGCCTGCAAGCATTGCGTCTTTTATAGCGCGACTAGCTCGAACCGGCTTGATCACCAGCGCGATAGCCGTTGCGGCGGTAACAGTAAGCGGTACGCCATACTATCTGGGTGTCAGCGGCCCGATGACCGATGTCAATGCACAGTATGGCGAACAATGGCGAGCACGGTTCGATCTGGCGCTCGCCCAGCTCGACGCGGATGGTGGTGTGCGGGGGCATCCGCTTGCCTATACCTTCGAAGACAGTTAGAGCGATCCGCGTCAGTCGGTGACCATTGCGCAGAAGTTCGTCTCGGATCTGCGCATTCTGATCGAGCTCGGCGATTTCTCCAGCCCTGCGTCAGCACTGCCGCCTACGCCTGCGACGGCGGCTAGCACGCGTCATTAAGCGGTCGCGGAGGATGATGCGCACTGATGACGTGAGACATCATGTGACTTCCGTTCATCGCCGCCGGGGCAAATGATGACGTTCAAGACCACGCTGATTCTCCGATCATGACCTCTATCAATCCTTCTTTCGATGCCGATACCTTCCGTCGCGTGCTGGGCCACTTCGCAACGGGTGTCACCGTCATCACGACGCGCGACGTCGATGGCCGCCCTGTCGGCATGACTGCCAACAGTTTTAACTCCGTGTCGCTTGATCCACCGCTCGTCCTCTGGAGCCTTGCTCGACGGGCAACATCGCATGCCGTGTTCGCGTCGGCACGCTACTGGGCCGTCCATGTGCTGTCAGAGGAGCAGGAAGCGCTGTCGCGGCGTTTTGCAACGCGCGATATCGACCGGTTCGCCGGTCTCGACATGCTAGGCGGGTATGGCGGAACGCCTTTGCTCGTCGGCTGCGCTGCCCGTTTCGAGTGTGAGACTGCGTCGCTCCATGAAGGCGGCGATCACACTATTTTGATTGGTAAGGTGCTGGCGGTGGAACAGCACGCGCCTGCCGCGCCGCTGGTGTTCCACGGCGGACCATACCGCCGCCTGGCCACGCCAGCCGACGCCGCTGGTCAACCCGCCGTGGGCGTTGCCTCGCAGGCAGTGGCCGCTTGATGCACACCCGCACCCAGGCGCGCGAGAAGCGCGGCAAAGCGTTTATCGCCGCGAAGGGGATCGAATTGCGGCGCACTGCACAGCAGCAGTTCGGGCGCCGTGGGCATTTCGAGCGCGACAGTCAGCGCGGAAAGCGCGGCGTCGTGATCGCCCAGTCCGAGCTGGATTGGCACGCGTGCCATCGACACCCGTGCAGGATCGTCATCGGAATCGTTGAGTTCTTCCAGTATCGCGCGTGCCTTGTCGGTCAGACCCGCGCGGGCACTGACGTACCCGAGCTTGCCGAGCGCGTAGGCGCTGCGCCCCCCGATCTCGGTCAGTTCCTCGAATCGGCCGAGTGCCTGGGAAACGCGTCCGTCCCAGAACAGCGCGTCCGCAAGCAGCGCCTGCGCGGGCTTGAATTCGGTGTCGAGCGCCACGGCCCGGCGCGCCAGTTCAACCGCTTCGCCATAGCGGCGACAGTTGATCAGCACCGCCGCGGCCATTCCGGTGACGGTGGCCGACAGCGGATGGAACTCGCGCGCCAGGCGAATGTCGTTCATCGCACCGTCCAGGCATCCCACTTGCAGATGCAGCAGGCCGCGCGCCATGCGTGCGCCGCAGTCCTGCGGCGCAAGCGTGACCGCGCGCGTCAGGGCGCCATGGGCTGTCGCCAGATCCAAAACGAACAACGATGCCATGCCCCATGCGATCAGGCCTTGTGTAGCCAGGTGCGGCTCTGTCGTGCTCATCTGCGCCACGTGTCGCAGGCGCGGCATGAGATCCGCACCGGAGCCCGGCACGATGGTGATGAAGGCGGCCAGCAGATTGGCCAGCGTCAGTTGCATTTCGGCGTCGTTCGGGTTGTCGCGCAGACGTGTTTCGAGCCAACCGATGCTGTGTCGCATGATGTCGAGCACGGTCGGCGTGCAGCCCATCCCGACGAGCAAGATCTGTCGCAGGTCCGAGTCCAGCCGCACGCTTTCGATGAACGTTTCAGCCAACGACGTCTGCCAGACAGGCGCACTGCGCATCAAATCAGTCACAAGCCTGGCAGCGGTATCTTCCAGGAAGCCGGCCTCGTCACACCATGACACTACCTTGGCATGCGTCCACAACTGGCAGCCGGTGACGGCGTCAATCAGTTGCAACAAGATGCGGATGTCGTTGCCGGTTCGTCGCAGGCTACCTTCGAAGAGCAGCGTTGCGCCAAGGTGTCGTGCGGCCTCTCGGATATCGACCATCGGCTGCGCGGTCATGGCGCGACAGGACGATCGCGCGGCGACTTCGAGTCGTGGAAGACGGCTTAAGGCATGGCTGAATTCGTCGGACAGGCTTTCACCAAAACCGCGCAGCAAGGGGTCGTCGCCCGTGGCCATGAACGGCAGGACCGCGACGCGTGCAACCGTCGAAACGCTCCGTGGCGCGAAGCTCAATGAACGTGATGGCTCGGGGATCGACCACGCCAGCACCGCGAAAGAACGCTTGGCCAATTGCAGCCGTATTGGATTGGCAACGCCTTCCGTTTCGTAATAACGGGTAAGGCGGGCGCGCAGGCGCCACGCTTCGGTACGCACCACGGTCTCGATGCGCGGATCGAAGTCCTTGCCCCGTCCGAATACCTCGACCGCGATCGTATATTCCTTGAGCCGATCCGCCCGCCCGTCGAGGGTCTGGTTGACCAGGTATTCGATCAAGGCGCGCATGCGTTCGGACGTCGCGAAGCATTGGCTGACAAGGATTCGGGCAAGTTCGCCGCGCACGCTCGCCGCGTCGGGCATCGTGCCAGCGCCGTGACATGCGTGATCGATTTTCTCATCACGTTTCAATGATATTTCCCCGGAAAATCGATAATCGGCAATGTTTTTATATTAGGGCGCCCCCTCGTTTCCCACTACCCCGAGAAAACCCCACATCGGTAGACATATAAACAACGCCGCCTGTCTCTGCGCATGACGCAAGCGTTCTCACGGAGATGCGGTGAACGACGTGACGTTGTTGATCGGAGTCGGGAACATTGATTAGACATCTTGTAACTTCATGTCGCTTTTGACCTGGCGCAAATTAGGGTCTCGCATTCGCCTTGCGGTGTGCAGTGGCGAGTGGCAGCCCGACCGAGAGGAATGTAATGACCATGACCGAGTTGTTTCCCGCCGATGGCGCCCCCGCCCTGACTACCGAACGAGGGCGTCACATCCGTGCACGGGTTGCCGAACTGGTGCCGCTGATTCGCAAGCATGCGTTGGAGGGGGAGAAGCTGGGTGCGCTTCCCGATCCGACCGTGGCCGCGCTGACAGAAGCCGGCGTTTTCAAGCTGACGACGCCGGTCGAGCTTGGCGGCTATGCGTTGGGCATTCGCGACGTGGTTGACATCGTGTCGGAAGTCGGCCGTGCGGATGGCGCGGCGGGTTGGATGGCGTTCGTCGCAGGTGGTACGCGTAACCTGCTGCCGTTCCCGGCACAGGCGGTCGAGGAGGTCTTTGCTGAACGCGACAGTTGGGTCGGCCCGTTGGCTGCCGGCGCATCGGTTTTTTCGACCAAGGTCGGCGATGCACGTCGTGTCGACGGTGGTTTCATGGTCAAGGGTGTCTGGCATTTTGGTAGCGGCTGCAAGCATGCGGGCTGGACCACTGTCGGTGTTGAACTCAAGGATGCCGAAGACCACGGGCGGCGCGGTATGGTGCTGCTCAAGCGTGATCAATATGAGATTCTCGATGACTGGCACGTCATGGGCATGCGGGGTACGTCCAGCAACAGCGTTGCCGCGCGGGAGGAGGTTTTCGTCCCGCAACACCGTTTCCTCGACATGGCTGACTTGGGTCCGCGCATGGACGCACTGCGTGGCAAGTACGAGGGCGTGGCCTACCGCATGGATATGCGAGGTCTGATGCTCGTCACGCACTTGACGGTGATGGCGGTCGTGCATGGCATGGCGCGCGGCGCGCTTGAGTGCTTCATGGAGCAGACGCAACGGTTACAGCCGTTTAACCTGCCGTATCCCACGGTGGCTGATATGCCATCGGCACAGATGGTGGCGGCCAAGGCCGATGCACTGATCAGCGCGGCGCAGGCGATGATTCATCGCTATGCCGAGGTGGTGGACCGCGCGGGCATCGAGGGCACGGCGATACCGGCGGAGACCGAGGCGCAAATGACGATGCACACGGTCTATGGCGCCAAGATGTGCGATGACGCGGTCGGGATGATCCAGTTGTGCCTTGGCTCGTCCACCGCGCGCGATAGTAATCCTATCCAACGCTTCGTACGCGACATCCGCGTTGCGAATCTGCACGGCGCGACGCGGGTGGATCCGCTCAGCGAGATTCACGGTCGGCATCTGCTCGGTCGTCCGCCGTTCGGCATGTTCGCTGGTGGGTTGCCTGACGTGGCCGGCCCCAAGGACGCGAAAGGACCGCCACCGGCGGGGTGATCGCCAGGACAAGACACGGCGCGGGTACGCCGGGCATCACCCATTACCCCTATAAAACTTTAAGAAATTCGGAGACAAGCATGGACATCATCCACGATGGTGCCGCGGCACAGGATCGTCCCACCACGGCCGACATGCTGCAACACGATACGCGTTACCGATGGCGCCTGCTTTGCGCGCTCTGGATCATCATCGTCTGCGCCGTCGCATTACCCAGCGTGGGCGCGAGCGTCGTCAACACGCATATGGCCGAAGCACTGCATTTCGATCGTACCGTCATCGGCGTCGGCTTCGGCCTGTTCGTGTTGACGATGGGGGTACCCGGTCCCATCGTTGCGGCGGCCATTCGCCGCTTTGGTGTCAAGCGCGTTCTCCTGGCAGGCTGCAGCCTGCTGGCCGTCGGCAGCTTCGTCATGGCGACGAGCGTGACGCGTAGCTGGCAATTTCCGCTTGCTTTCGGTCTGGTCGTGGGGGCTGGCTGCGCCTGTGCCGGCGTATTGCCCGCACAGGCCTCCGTGGCGCGATGGTTCCCCGACAAACGCGCGTTGGCGGCGTCGATCGTGCTGTCCGCTATCGACATCGGTGGCATGGTTGCGCCACCCGCGCTCGACAAACTCATTGCCCTGAACGGGGGCGATTGGCGTGCGGGATGGTTTGCGATGACCGCTACGGCACTTATCGCGCTGATCATCACCACCTTGGTGATCCGGCCCGATGGCGCGCTGGAAGCCGACCCCCTGGCTACCGGCGTGCATGACATGCCGGTGCCTCTGCGTGATGACGAGGCGGAATGGACGTTCCGTGGTGCGCTGCGGACCCGGGCGTACTGGATGATCATGATCTTCACTTGCGTGGCCGGCTTCGACTGGATGTTGATGATGGCCCACGGCGTGATCCACCTGCACGACAGCGGATATTCATCGTCAGCATCCGCCTTCGCGGTGGCGCTCATGGTGGCCGCCTCACTGACCGGCAACGTGCTTGCCGGCGTGCTCGGGGATCGCATCTCGGCCCGGTATATCGGCGCGGCGGCGATGTTTTTGCTGACGATCGGACTGGGTGCGGCGATGCATCCGCATGGGGATGCGGGTCTATGGTATTTCGCCGTGCCGGTGGGGCTTGGCTATGGTGCGTCCCAAGTCTGTCTGATGGCCCTGCTCGCGAAGTATTTCGGGGCGCGTGCGTTCCCGCAGGTGTTTGGCCTGATGCTCGCCGTCGGTACGGCTTCGGCGGCGTTGTTGGTGGGGGCGGGAGGGGCGGTGTTCGATAAGACAGGCAGTTATTCGCCCGTGTTTGTTCTGTGCATCGCGCTGTCGGTGCTTGCCACCATCGCGGTAGGCCTGGCCGCGCAACCCGAACCGAAACGCCAGGTCTGATAACGCCGCGCCGGGCATCTTCCAATGCTTTGACTACTCCTAAAACAACGCTACGCGAAGTCCATAATCATAATGAAATTCGTCAATAACGTCCTCGCGACAAAGGTACTGTTGCTCGCCGCCGTTACGGCCAACGCGCAATCGAACGCGCTCACCCAGGGCGGGGATGCCAGTACATCCGATCCGGCTACCAGGGCAACCCAGTTGGTCAAGACGCCAGCTGCGCCGGTTGCTGCCGCCAGCGCGACGGGAGTCGCCAACGGTCATGGCGGCACTACGGCGCAAGGCACGCAGTATGCCCAGAATGTGGTCACGCCGGACACGACGCCGAATATTGGCATGCCGCTTCCCTCGGGAGGGCATGGTGATGCACCGGGGCTACGGCAGGGGCCGCTCGCCGGGTTCGGCGACTGGCTCGGCAAGTACGGTGTCGACCTCGGTTTGCTCCTCACCAACGGCTATTTCAATAACCCGTCGACCGGCGTTTCGCCGGGTAAGTCGGCCAACTATGGCTCGCTTTTCATGTCTGCGACGATCGACCTGGATAAGCTGATCGGTATCCCCGATACCCAGATCAACTTTGTCGAGGCCTGGAACCGACCGGCGCACAATACCAAGACCTACCTGTTTCAAACGGGTTCGGCATTCACTGCCTTCCCGGTACAGTCGGAAAGTAGCGATCTTGTCAAGTTCACGTTGTCGCATGACTTGTTCGACAAGCGCTTGCACATCGAGTATGGGCGCATGAATACGAACGACAACTTCATGGTGCCCACGATGTGCAGCGGCTGCGTTGTCTCGACGCCCGCCATCACGCTCGACGCACCCGGGGTGACAAAGTCGGTCTGGGGTGCACGCGTTGCCTGGCAATTGACGCAGTACACGAAGCTGGGGCTCGGCGTCATTGAGGACAACTCCGACAACTGGACCACGACGAGCGGCTGGAACTGGACCACCAGAACGCGCGCGGGCCTGATCGGCATCGCCAACGTCACGCACGATACGGATTTCAAGGACAGCCGCTTCCCGACGAAATACGAGGTCGGCGTATATCACAAGACCACACCGTACACCGATTCACTGTACAACACGGACGGCACGAGCCAGGCGCTCAATCCAACCGGCACGCCGCTCAAGCATACCAGTGGCACGTGGGGCTTCTATGGGCAGGGGCGGAAAGTGTTCTGGCGCGACAGCGACTCGAAGGGGCCGGTGCCGCGCAACCTCGCGGCTTACGGCGGAGCGTTCATCACCCCCGGCCCGGGTCAGGCCTATCCGATCGAAGCATACAGCGGCATCGAATATGGCGGGTTTCTGAAGAACAATCCGGTGGCGTTGGTCGGTACGACGGTGCGCTACATCCGTCTGAGCAGCGAGCGGGCGCTGTACGAGCAACAAGCACGGTATGCCTTCACTAGCATGCTCAACGGCGCAACCGGCGGGGCGGTCCCCGTGGTCAACAACAGCGTGGCGCGCAATACCTTCACGTTCGACGTGCATGCGCAGTTCGGCATCGTGCCCGGCATGCTGGTCCAGGGCTTCGCGCAATATTTTCTGCATCCCAACACGGCCGTGCTGGCCAGCGTTTCACAAGCGCAGACGCGCAGCGGCTGGATGGTCGGTGCATTTCTCGTAATCGATATCGGTCGCCTCACCGGTCTGTCGAAAATGTGAACGCGGCACGCCATTTCTTAAATCCTAACCTACAGGTACGTCATTTATGAGCGTGAATTCCTCGCCAGAGCCTACGCTGGAGCAAAAGAACCGTCAGGTCGTCTTCGACTTCTTCCGGCATGTGCTCGAGGCCCGCAATCCGGCGGCCGTAAGGCAGTTCGTCACCGACGACTACAAGCAGCACTGCAACCATATCCCAAACGGCCCGGATGGTCTGGAGCAGTACCTGCGCGGCCTGTTCGGGGATGCGCCGCCGCTGCCGGTTCAGGACGAGATGAGGTTCCCGCCGGCAATATTCGTGGCCGAGGGCGATCTCGTAGTCATTGCCGGCTACGCCCCACAACCGGAACCGGACGCGCCCGGCACGATGTACGACTATTACGTCTTCGATGCTTTCCGGCTACGCGATGGCAAGCTGTGCGAGCACTGGAACAGTATTAACAAGATCGCGCCGCCTCGGCATCCCGAGTCCGCCTGATAGCAGGTTTTCACGTACGCCATGCGAAAGCATGGCGCCGTCGTTTTCTTCCACGCCTTATATCATGACCATCTTGATCGACCCCATTATTTTTTCACGGCCATTTACCGAGGCCCACACGGCCAACAGGTTCACCGACGAGCCAGTGTCAGACGATGCCCTGCACATGCTCTACGAGGCTGCCAAGTTCGGGCCGACATCGATGAACTGCCAGCCGATGCGATTGATCTTTGTCCGCGGCGCGGAGGCCAAGGCCCGTCTGTGTGCCGTACTCGCACCAGGGAACGTGGAGAAGACCATGGCCGCGCCGGTGACCGTCATTGTCGCGATGGACAAGCAGTTCCACGAGCAGATGGCAAGCCAATTCCCCGCCATGCCGAACGCCGCGGGCATGTTTGCGGCCAACCCCGCGCTGGCGGAGGAGACCGCGCTACGCAACGCCACGCTACAAGGTGCCTATCTGATGATCGCCGCACGCCTCGCTGGCTTCTCCGTCGGGCCAATGAGCGGATTCGACCGCGCCGGCGTGGACGCGGCTTTTTTCGCCGGCACCGAGTGGCGCGCCAACTTCCTGTTCAATCTGGGCGTTGCCGATCCCGCCGGTTTCCGCCCGCGTGGACCGCGCCTGTCCTTCGATGAGGTCGCGCGTATCGTATAACGCACGGCGAGACGCATGTCGCCAACGCCATGGTCGGCAAGGGATTGCATCGCGCAGCGGCCTGCCAGCGCCGGCTTGCGTGGCGGTTGGCTTTATTGGGCCGGCAGGGCGGTGGACTGGAATTGCAGCAGGCGCCAATCGCCATCGGTGAGGCGCCAGAGCGTGTGGATGTAACTGCGCGTGGCGATGTGCTTGGATTCATCAGCGTGCAGCGTGGCATGCATCGTCTGGATCATGGCGATACTGGTGAGGTGACCGTCCTCGGTCACCCGTTCGATTTGACGTTCGATGCGAACGACACGCAGCGTTTTCGCGAAAAATTCCAGAACGTCAGCCTTGCCTTGAACCAGGCCCGTCGAGTGAACATAGATCAACGTGTCGTCGAACAGATCAGCCAGCGCGGACAACTGGCCTTGCGCGAGAAGTGCGACACGGCGGTCCTCCGCGGCCATGGCTGGACCGGGACGCAGGGCGGCGGTCGTCATCATACTTCCAGCGCTTGCCGTACGGGAGACGCAGCCAAGTGTTGCCACGTCTTCATCAGGTCATCCACGACGCTTGCCGCATCGCCTTGGCCGAATACATAAAAGTCCGGACGCACGAGAACCGTGTTACCGCCCAATTCCGTGAACCAGCGCGCGTATGTGCCGTCGATGTCCTGCGCCGCACAGTGCTCGCCGACTCCGATCACGATGGCCCCGATATCGCTCAGGAACTGACGCTGTGCTTCGCTCAATGCATTCGACGGATCGTGTTCATGGCCGATCAGGGCGAAGCCCGATCCCACGATATCGTCGAAACGGCCGATTTTGCCCTGATAGGCAACGCGCCCTTGCACGCCAAGCAGACCGGTGTGGTCGTCGCCCTCGCGAATGAACGGCGAATCTCCCAAGCGCGGCGCCGGCCAGCGCTGCTCGCTTCGGCCGGTATCGTTGCGCAATTGCTGATCCCGTTCCTCTGCTTGACGGGGATCGAGCACACAAATAATCTTGCCCAGCATCACGGCAAACGCGACAAATACCGTTGCGTGTTCCTTCCGTTCGGCCCCATAGCTGTCCAATAGTCCGTCCGGCGCCTGGTCACGCAGAACGGCGTCAAGCCGCCACGTAAGCGCCGAGACGTCGCGCAGGCCCGCGCAAAGTCCTTGCGCTGCAAAGGGCGGCGTGAGATGCGCTGCATCGCCGGCAATCATCATTCTGCCGCGTCGCCATGTCTGCGCGACGGCAGCGCCGAACGTATAGACGGCGTGTCGTTCAAGAATCGCATTGGAGGGTGTCCAACCCCAGCGTTCCAGAAGCGGCCATACGGCTTGCGCATTGTTGAAGTCTTCCTTGCGTTCACTCTCGAGCATCATGAATTCGAAGCGACGGCGGCCGGGTCCGCCCGGCACCGCCGTGGTGGGCCGCTGAGGGTCGCATATCTGGATGACATCCGCGTTCCATTGTGACGGGTCGCGCGGTTGCAGGTCGACGACGAGCCAGTCCGCGGCAAAGCCGATGCGCTCTAATGACGAGCCCATTGCCTGTCGGACAAAGCTACCCGCGCCGTCGCATCCCACGACGTAACGCGCCGCGACATACGTTGGTTCGCCGCCATTGTCGCCCGTCACGTGCGTTTCGAGGACGACGTGGTCAAGATGCTCCACGACGCCGGTGACAGTGACATTGTGATGCACCGTTACCTGCTCGCCATACCCCTCATGGATTTTCTTGTCGAGCAGCCGTTCGAGGTCCGGTTGGCTGAACGCGCAGCGGCTCGGCCAACCGGAGGCGACCACTTCATTGAGCGCCGGGAAGGCCTTCAATACTTCGCCGTCGCCGTTGCGCCATTCGTACCGCTCGCTCAGGCACGTCGCGGCCTCGAATTCCTCCATGACGCGAAGTGACTGCAGCATGCGCATTGCTTCGTGATCCAGGCACACGGCGCGCGGCAGTCCATACAAAGTCGACCAACGCTCGACCACGACGACGCGATGTCCGCACTGCGCGAGCTTGAGCGCCAGCGCTTGCCCCACTGGCCCGTAGCCTACGATGGCGACGTCTGCCATATCCACCTGGCTTGGCGAGAGGCCGTCATCGCGATGTTGTGAGATGGATGCCACTGTCTTTCTCCAATAGGTCTTCATAAATGTGGCGAAGACAATGTCAGGTCCTCGCCATCAATGTGTCAAGGCAAGGTGTTCACCACGTGTTCTTCGATGGCGTTCGAACGATGCGGCTCGCGTACCCCGATCGCAACGATCGCTGCACCGAACACGGTGGCGATAAGGGCAATGACCGGAATCACCGTGATACCCATCTGGTGCGCGAGGGCCCCGGCCATGGCCGGGGACAGTGCGCCGCCGACAATCTCTCCGACACCGACCACCACGCCGGTGGCTGACGCTGCCAGCGGTGCGGGAACGGAAGCGCTCGTGAGGGGGCCGACCGTGATCGCAATGGCACCGGCGTTCATGAAAGTAATAATGAACAGGATGGCGAAAAGCTTGAGCGGTTCGGCGCCGATTGATGGCAGAACCCATAGCGCGACCACTTCCACGATCAGTGCAATCAGCAACAGCGGTTTGCGTCCGAATTTGTCGGAGAGCGCGGGAATGATGACCATGCCGACGAGACTGCCCACGCCCTGGCCGCTTAGCACCAGGCCCATCTGGTCCAGGCTTAATTTGATGTGGTCCGTCAGGTAATTGGGCATGAAGGCCGACAACGTAATGAGGCAGGTCAGATAGCACAGCATGGTCGCCGTGTTGATCAATACCGCGCGGTGGGTCAGAACGCTGCGCCATTGTGTGGGCGCCTCGCGCGGCAAGGGCGCCGCTCGCGGCGCGTTGCGCAGCACGCGGGCCATGACGAACGCGAGCAAAAGCCCGGGCACCGCGACCGCCGCGAACACGTAGTGCCAACTCGGCATTACCTTGAGCAAGCCTACGGCGATGACGGGCCCGAGACCCAGGCCGACGACGGGTTGCGCCATTTGTTGCAGACCGACGTTGAGTCCGATCCGCTCAGGTTTGGACGCATTGACCGTGGCGACGATGCTGGCGGGCAGATAGGCACCTTCCGCCAGTCCCATGACCGAACGAATTACCAGCAGGCTCACGAGGCCGGTCGCAAATCCCGTCGTCGCCACCAGCAGCGAAAAAATGACCATGGCCGGCACCAGCACGCGTGCGGGTCCCAATCGATCCGTGATCCGGCCGCTAACGATCGATGCGAATCCCCAGGTCAGCGCAAGCGCCGCCGAGATCATGCCCAGGTCCTGGTAATCGAGCCCGAGTTCCTTCTGCATTACCGGGAACAGCGGATTGATGATAAAGCGATCGAGTCCGACCATTCCCAGGCCTAGTGCCAGCACGCCAACGGCCTTGAACTCATAAGCCGAATCGGGAGTGGCGGGAAGATGCTGTTGCATTACAGGTCTCCTGTGTTGGGCAGGCTAGCGCTTCCGCACCTGATCCGGCCCTGCAAGATGATTCTTATTGTTCGTCAGCGAATCGCGGGCAAGATTGAGCCCTGCCGCACGTCGCGCAGCATGTCAATGGCTTTACATAGAAGGGTGCGGCTGCACCCTGCGGGATCAGTGCTCCCGCGTCATGGATTGTGCTTTTTGCGGCCGCCGCGACGTTGTACGTCACCCGGTGTTTCGCCTTCGTTGAAGACCGCCTTCAGAATGATCCCCGTGGTCGCCCAGAAATGCTCGCCAAGCAGTTGTGTCGCGCGATCGGCGTCCCGGGCCATCGCCGCATCCATCAGCTCACGATGTTCGGTCATGGCGTCCCGGTTTGCTCCGGAGGTGTGTTGCTCAGCCAGATTGCGATAGCGCTCCGACTGATCGTAGAGCAAGCGGCACAGGCGGAGCGTCCACGGCGATACGCATCCCACCAACAGCGCTTCGTGGAACTGCCGATGCACGGATGCCCACGCTTCATGCAGATCCGGCGAACTGGGCGTCGGCGTCCTTTGCAGACGGTGAAACGCGGAGAGCACATTCGATTCCCACTCTACGCCACCACGCACGAGGGCCTGACGCAGGCCGGCACATTCCACTTGGACGCGCGTTTCGGTGAGATCCACAAGATCTTCACGCGAGACCGGCGTCACGCAAAAACCGCGCTGATCCTCGGAGTCCACGAGGCCATCGGTCACAAGGCGTGACAGTGCTTCCCGAATGGCCGTGGCACCAATCTCATAGCGCTCACTGAGCGCCTGGATCCGCAGTCGTTCCGCCGGGCGCAGCAGTCCAGAAAGGATATCTCCGCGCAAACGTTCGACCGCAAGCGACGTCAGGCTCTTGCCGTTCGGAGATGACACGGTGTTTTGCATGAGATGAATGATTCCAAGGTGATGAAGCGTAGGCTGATTCTCGCCTTGATCATGCATGTTGGTCAAGATTATGGAATTCCCTATGTTTTATCGATTTTATTTAGAATAATATGTGAACACGGATTTCATGGATTTGTTCGGGTGTCCGACGTCATGTCGAGGTACACCGGTCGGATGACAAAAGAAGGAGACGCTTTCGTGATTACAGTGCAAGACATTGCCTTCGTGCGGTATCAGGTCACGGACCTCGATCGCATGGAGCGTTTTCTGCTCGATTTTGGTCTGCATCGCGCCGCTCGCACGGAAAGGGCGCTCTATATGCGTGCCGCCGGTCCCGCGCATCACGTGCATATCAGTGAACTTGGGGATAGCAACCAGACGGTTGGCTTCGGACTGTATGCCCGCGATGCGGCGGACCTGGAGCGTCTCGCGTCACATCTCGGCCTGCAGGTGGAAGATAACCCGGAACCCGGTGGTGGCCGTCGCGTGCGGATGCACGATCCGAGTGGGTTCCTGGTGGACGTATTACATGGGGGGGCGCAGCACGCGCCGTTGCCGCTGCGTGAGTCGGTCGCCGTGAACTTCGGGGGGGCGCCCCAACGCCTGGGCAAGCCGGTGCGTCTGAAGCCGCGTCCTAGCGGCGTCATGCGGCTTGGACACATCGCCATTCAAGTCAGCGATTTCGCGGCATCCCATGCTTTCTATCGCGATGTTCTGGGCTTGCGTGCGTCGGACACCTACTGGGCCGGCACTCAACAGAACACGATCGCGGCGTTCATGCACTGCGGACTGGGCGATGAGTGGACAGACCATCACACGGTGGCGGTGATTGCCGCTCAGGACGGGCGCTCCCGGTTCGACCATGCCGCCTTCGAAGTACTGGATATCGACGACGTCATGCTGGGTGGTGAGTACCTGAAGTCGTGCGGCTATCAACATTCCTGGGGCGTGGGCCGGCACGTTCAGGGTAGCCAGATCTTTGATTACTGGCGTGACCCTTTTGGAAACAAGATAGAGCATTGGACGGATGGCGATCTCGTCAACGACAACATGCCCGTGGGGCATGCCCCGATGTCGCCAGACGAGCTACGTCAATGGGCTCCCCCCATGACGCCAGAATTTTTTGAATGAACCCTACATCAAAACGCATTCCGCAGGAGCGCTTAGTATGAAACTTGCCCGCTACACCCTCGCCGGCGTCACGACCATCGGCGTCATCGACGGCGACCGCGTCATTCCACTGACGGCGCTCGACGCTTCCGCACCCGCCTCGATCCGCGAAGTGCTTGCAGCTGGCCCGGCGCTGCTAGCGCGTCTCGAACAGGCGCTTTCCGACGCGTCGGGTGGCGTATCGCTTAAGGACGTGAAGCTTGAAGCGCCGATTCCTGATGCCCAGAAATACCTGGCCATCGGCATGAACTATCACGATCATGCGGAGGAAGCGGCGCGAGCGGGCATACAGGTGCCGACCAACCAATTGTGGTTCAACAAGCAGGTCACCTGCATTACCGGCCCGTTCGATCCGATATACAAGCCGAAAGTGTCCAGCAAGATGGATTACGAGGCCGAGTTGGGCGTCGTCATCGGTAAACGTTGCCGCTATGTGAGCGTCGAGGATGCTGCAAGCGTGGTCGGCGGCTACTTTGTGGCGAACGACGTGACCGCGCGCGACTGGCAGTTCAAAAGCCCCACCTTCACGCTGGGCAAGTCGTTCGACACGCACGGCCCGATCGGACCATGGATCACGACCGTCGATGAGATTGCCGATCCGCACGCCCTGGAAATGAAGCTCTGGGTAAACGGAGAGTTGCGCCAGAGCGCGAGCACTGGCGGCATGATCTATAACATTTGGCAGCAGATTCACGAGCTTTCCCAAGTCATGACGCTCCAGCCCGGCGATCTGATCGCGACAGGCACTTGCGCGAACGTGGGCATTGCGCTCGGCAAGTTCCTTGAGCCCGGTGACGTTGTACGGGTCGAAATCGAACGACTAGGCCATATCGAGAACGCGGTCGCAGCCGAAATTGCCTGAACGGCCGATGAGGCATGGCCTATAAAAATCAGGGGACACGAGACATGGTGTACGAAGTCAATTTGTTGGTCGGCGGAAAGGCCGTGCCGGCTGCGGGCGGTAAATCCTTTGAGCGTCGCAATCCACTTTCCGGAGAGACGGTAACGCAGGCGGCCGCGGCCGGTGTCGAGGACGCCACGCTGGCAGTCGAGGCCGCCGGAACGGCGTTTCCCGCGTGGTCCACACTCGGGCCGGGCGCCCGACGCAAACTCCTGACGGCGGCGGCTGACGCGCTGGAAGCGAAACTTCCGCAGTTCGTCGAGTCAATGACTGCCGAGACCGGCGCGAGTGCCGCATGGGCCGGTTTCAACGTGGAGGTCGCGACTGGCTTCCTGCGCGAAGCAGCGGCGCTCACGACCCAGGTAAATGGCGAGGTGATCCCATCAGACTTGCCGGGTTCGCTCGCGTTGTCGGTGCGGAAGCCGGCCGGTGTGGTGCTCGGCATGGCGCCCTGGAACGCGCCAGTGATTCTTGGGGTGCGTGCGATTGCAGCCCCGCTCGCATGTGGCAACACGGTGGTGCTCAAGGGTTCGGAGCTCTGCCCACGCACGCATTGGCTTATCGCCGATGCGTTCCGGGACGCCGGTTTTCCGGCCGGTGTCGTCAATTTTGTCAGCCACGCGCCCGACGCGGCGGCGGCGGTCGTGGAGACGATGATTGGCCATCCCGCCGTGCGCCGGGTGAATTTCACGGGTTCGACGCGCGTGGGGCACGTCATTGCGCTCACGTGCGCCAAGTACTTAAAGCCGGTGGTGCTCGAACTCGGTGGCAAGGCGCCACTTGTCGTGCTCGATGATGCGGATATCGACGCCGCAGTGAACGGCGCGGCATTCGGCGCATTCGCCAACTCGGGACAGATTTGCATGTCGACCGAACGGATCATCGTCGACGAAACGATCGCCGATGCATTCGTGGCACGGCTCGCGGCGAAGGCCGGTGCACTGCCGGTAGGTGATCCGCGTGGCCAGGTGCCGGTGGTGTTGGGTTCGGTGGTGGACGTCAGCACCGTCGAACGCTGCAATGCCTTTATCGACGACGCGCTGGCGAAAGGCGCGACGCTGCTGTGCGGAGGCAAATCCACGAACACGCTGATGCCGGCAACACTGCTCGATCATGTCACCCCCGCAATGCGAATTTACAGCGAGGAATCGTTTGGTCCCGTGAAGCCTATTGTGCGCGTACGGGGCGTCGAAGAGGCAATCGCCTGCGCCAATGACAACGAGTATGGCTTGTCGGCGGCGGTATTCGGCCGCGACGCGGCCCGCGCCTTCGAAGTGGCGAGGCGCATCGAGTCAGGCATCTGCCATATCAACGGACCGACGGTGCACGATGAAGCGCAGATGCCGTTCGGCGGTGTGAAGGCAAGCGGCATGGGGCGTTTTGGCGGTCAAGCAGGTGTGCATGAATTCACTGATCTGCGTTGGATCACGTTGCAGACCACGCCGCGCCACTACCCGTTCTGACCCATCAATCAAACATAAGGAGTTATACGATGACCATAGAATTCAAGCCAGGCGTACGCTATCGCATGCCTGCCGTGTTCGGTCCGGCGCCAGGGCCCCGTCAAAAGGCGGACGGCACGCCATGGACGCTCGAGGAATCGGGAACGATGAATGCACGATGGATGACGGTAAGCTACCGTACGAATCGCGCGCAACTGGAACGCATTCTGCCGCCGGGCTTCGCGCTACGCGGTGAGCCTGAAGTACATGTCTCGCTTGCCCAGTTCAGCGATCTGTATTGGCTGGCTGGTAGAGGGTACGGCATTCTGATGGTCGAAGTGCCGGCCGTCTATACCGGTAAGGACGAAACGATTGACGGTTCGTTCTGCCCTGTCTTATGGGAAGGTCGTCCAGATGCGATCATGACCGGGCGCGAGGAGTTGGGATTTCCAAAATTGTTTGCTGATATGCCCGATTTGCGTGTCGACCTCAAGACCGGTCTGGCGGGCGGGGACGCATCATGGTTCGACTTCAAATTTTTTGAGATGCAGATTGAAGGGCTGACTGAGGCGGGCGGTGAAAAGAAGTTACCTGGACCCGGCGGCGCGGCGCTTTTCTACAAGTACATGCCGCGCACCGGAAGCTACGGAAGTGGTGGCTGCGATGTCGCCTACACAACCACGTCGCAGCCATTGCCGCAAGCAGCCGGTGATGTGTCACCAATCAAGTTTAACGACGCGAACTTTAAACGCTGGAAGGGCGAGAGCGGTGTCGTGAAATGGAACCGGGCAACCTTCGCGCAGTTGCCCACGACGTTTCATATCGTCAATGGAGTTGCGGATCTGGAGATTCTCGACTATCTGAGCGTTGAGATGGTCGAGTTCAGTGGTCCGGGTATTGCCGTGTCGGCCAATGTACTGCGTGCAGTCGAGCCGGCCCGCTGACGCGGGAGTTTGCAAAGCGTGCCAATGCGCCAGGGTTGGGGGTGAAACAAGGCGTATGGCACGGTGCGTACGAAAAATGTCGTTGTAAAGGTAGTCGAAAATACTAATAAAATGGAGACGGAAATGAAGCGATTCGTTGGAATATGTTTAGGTATACTTATGTGTTCGACAGCGTACGCACAAAGCAATGTCACGCTTTACGGTCTGATCGACGGAGGCATTTCATACGTATCGAATCAGGGGGGGCATTCGGTTACGAAATTCGATGACGGGATCTATACGCCAAGCATGTTCGGCCTGACGGGGAACGAGGATCTGGGCGGCGGAACCAGCGCTATCTTCAACCTGCAGAGTCAATTCCAGTTAGGTACGGGAAGCGTGCTTCAGCAAGGGATTTTCGGCCGCAATGCGTATGTTGGGTTGAAAAGCAGTCGCTTCGGACAGTTGACGTTGGGTAACGTATACGACTTCATGTCTGCGTCGTTGCTGGACAAGGGAAACAATCCCAGCGCGCTTACCGGTGGGTTGTACAGCTTCGCCGCCGGACCCTTTCAAAAACTCGGTATCCCGCAAAACTCCACGGGTTGGTTCGACTGGAGCAGGGCGAGCGGTATCCAGATGAACAGTTCCATAAAATACGAGTCACCCGTCTTTGCAGGTTTCTCCTTTGGTGCATTGTATGCGCCGGGGGGTGTTTCGGGATCGTTTGGCGCGAATTCAGGCATGAGTTTCGGTGCGAACTATGTGGCAGGGCCGTTCGGACTCGGCGCTGCTTACACGGAGAAGAAATATGCCGGATCGTCTGGCGGATCGCCTCAGATTCCCATCAGGAATTGGGGAGTCGGCACGCATTATGTACTTGGCCCGGTCTATCTGGTCGCAGACCTTGTAACTGTTCGAAACGCATTGTCCGGTGCAACGGCATGGGCCGCCCAGGCTGGAGCCAGTTGGCATCTTACCCCAGCGTTTTCGCTCGGGGCTAGCTATATGTACATGAAAGGAAACGAGGTGCTTGATGGCAACCACGCGCATCAGGTGAGTACAATTGCGAACTACTCGCTGTCCAAGCGAACGACGGTATACGTCGAGGGCATCTATCAGCGTGCCAACTCTGGCGCACAAGCGGCGATCAATGGCATCATGGATACGTCAGGCTCGTCGAGCAATGCATCTCAAGCCATTGCGCGCGTGGGCGTTCACACCATGTTTTGAAAGCAAACCGCGCCACGGTCGATGTAAGATAGATTGTTGGCGCACCAGCGTTTGCGTTAATCCAGTACGTTAGTGCGCCGGTATTCTTTTGGCGTGAGCCCCATGTGCCGCTTGAAGTGTCGGCTGAAATACGCCGGATCCTGAAAACCCAGCTCGTATGCGATGGACGAAATGCTTGACGGCACGTAGGTAAGCTTACGACAGGCCTCAAGCATCAGCCGCTGCTGTATCAGATCAAAGGCGGACTGGCCGCACAGTTTTACGCACAGCCGATGCAGGCGACTGGATGTCACATGGAGCTTCGCGGCATAAACGCCAACTTGCCATTGTTCCTTGAAGTGTTCTTCCACGAGTGCACGGAAGCGGCTAAACAGTTCGAACTCCCCGTTCCCCGAAAGCGCGGCGGAACGGTGATCGGCCTCCAGCCGAACCAGATGCAGCAACACGCTACGCGCCAGCCATTCAAGCATCAGAGTATGGCCGGTGCGCGGCCATGCCGATTCCTCGATCAAGAGGCGCAAAAGAGATTCCAGTCGCAGGCACAGGTCCGGGACGCGCGTCAGGTCGATTGCCATCGGCCGCAGGAAAAGCGGCGAGAAAAGACTGCTATGGTCGTTGCCGTCGCTCAGTGAAAATATCACCGGTGGGTCGACCGTCAGCACGAAGCCAACCGCATCTTTCGAAAAGTCAAAGCCGTGCACCACCGACGGGTGAATGGTGATGACGACGGGCCCGTCGCGCTCCCAGACATCCTCTTCCATTTGTGCCGTAACACGGCCTGACATTAAAAAAAGTACCTGAAACAGGTTGGCATGGGTATGCGGCAGGATGTGCCAGTCGTGTATCCGGCTGCGGGTCTCGATCAATTCGATATGCACGGACTCGGCGCCATCTGGCCGGGCAATCTCGCCATAAAGGGAGAATTGCGGTATCTCGCCGATGCTGGTTTTGTTTCTACCCACGATCATGTCTCCTCCGTTCCGGAGAATCTGTTATTTTTAGGATGTGAAAATAGTACAAGTATTTTTCGGAATCATCCATTTCTAATTCGAAACCGCACGTCTACCATGGGTCCAAGTAAGGGGATATCCCGTAAATAAGGAGACGTGGCAATGCAAACCCAAGTAGCGATCATTGGCGCCGGTCCCGCCGGCCTTCTTCTTTCGCATCTGCTGCACTTGAACGGCATCGAATCCGTCGTACTGGAAAACCGCAGTCGCGAGGAGATCGAGGCCACCATCCGCGCGGGTGTGCTGGAGCAAGGTACGATGGATATCCTCACCGAAACCGGGGTGGGCGAGCGCATGAAGGCGGAAGGCGCCCTGCATCGCGGTGTCGAACTCTCTTTTGGTGGACGTCGCCATCGTATCGCGCTATCCGAACTGACTGGCAAGGCCATTACGGTTTACGCGCAGCATGAGGTAATCAAGGATCTTGTCGCAGCGCGCTTGGCGGCGCAGGCCCGAATCTTATTCAACGTCAGCGACGTGGCGCCGGTGGGAATCGAAACGGACAGGCCGTCAGTCTGCTTTACCGATCAAGGGGAAAAGTACCAGCTGCATGCCGATTTCGTCGTTGGCTGCGATGGCTTTCATGGTGTTTCGCGTCCCGCGATCCCCAGTGCCGTGCGCGAAGACTACCAGCGCGTTTATCCGTTTGGTTGGTTCGGTATTCTTGTGGAGTCGGCCCCGTCTTCCGAAGAACTGATTTATGCGCAGCATGAAAGAGGATTCTCGTTGGTCAGCACGCGCTCCCCTACGGTGCAGCGCTTGTATTTCCAGTGTGACCCGAAAGACAATACCGACAATTGGTCGGATGATCGCATCTGGAACGAGCTTCATACGCGGTTGGAGAACGCCGATGGGTGGCAGGTGAAAGAGGGGAAGATCTTTCAAAAGGGCATTATCGGCATGCGTAGTTTCGTTTCGTCATCCATGCAGTATGGTCGTTTGTTCTTGGCAGGAGACGCGGCGCATATCGTCCCGCCGACGGGCGCCAAGGGTATGAACCTCGCGGTGGGGGACGTCAAGCTGCTTTCACAAGCCATTGAGGCGTTTTACAAGGAATCTCGTAGCGATCTTCTGGATTCTTATACCGCCACCGCCTTGAAACGTATCTGGCGTGCCGAATATTTCTCGTGGTGGATGACAAGTATGCTCCACACTTTCTCGGACGCCTCGCCGTTCCAGCAGCAGATACAACGTGCGGAGCTTGAAAACGTCGTGAACTCCCGGGCTTTGTCGACGGCACTCGCTGAGAACTACGTAGGCGCATTTTGACCGCCATGCGAACGCGCCGTTAGTAAAGCGAAGGTCAAAGCCGGTTACATAAATTCTGCCAACGCGCCTGCGGCGGCGAACACATCAACCGTCTCTTTTGCGTGTTGGGGAATCTCCGCGCGGACTTCAGCGAGGTTTTCGGAAAGCAAGGCGCGAATAATCATCGGCGAGACGACGGCTTCATGAATACGGACAGCAAGTAACTGTGCATGTTGCTTTGCCGCCTGACGCGTGCCTTCCGTCTTCGTGCGCTGGCCGTACTCGGCAAGGGTCGTCGCTACCGCATCGATCGTGCGAGCTCGCCCGGCATCATGAGTGAGTTTGGCAAGTGCCGGAAATCGGGGCGCTTCAGCTACCACCATCCTGATCAGACCGATGACTTCATCGCTGATCAGTCGTGCCGCGAACAGCTGGGTCATCGCCACCAGTTGCTCCGGGAGCGTTCCCGAACGCTTTTTCTCGTAAGCAAGTTGCAAGCTTTGTTCGCAATTGCGGCGTACGACTTCCGCGAACAACGCGTCCTTGCCGTCATATCGGCTATAAAGCGTTGCCTTGCTTGCGCCGGCTGCCTCGGCAATACGATCCAGTGACGCCCCACCGAATCCACGCTCTATAAACGTTGCTGTTGCGGCATTCAGTATCCGCTCATCCACGTCTCCCGCCATGGCGTTGGGCGGTCGACCTGGCTTGCGAGAAAAAAGCGATTTGGGTAAACCGGTGGTTTCCGGTTTATCGACGATCTTGGGGATACGGCTCACGAAAGCGCCTCACTAGATAATGCGTTCCTGGCACATTATCCCAAATCTCAAAAATAGAACGAAACGGAGTCGTTTCATTGTAGTATACCCTGCCTAGCCTTTTGGAGATTGTGATGGCCGGTAGCGATAGCGCAGACGACAGCGCCTCTCGGTCAGGTCGGGAGAACCCGCCTGCTCCGTCAGATAACGAGCAGGGGCCGCGTGACATGCAGAAGTCATCTGCGCCGATGGGCCCGAAGCATAAGCGCCGGAACGCGCTCCTTGGCGGGGTGTTGCTGATCATTCTCGTGGCGGGATGCCTGGCCTATTGGCTTCACAGTCGTCACTATGAAAGCACCGACGATGCGTTTATCGATAGCAACCAGAGTCAGATTGCTTCGCAGGTGAGCGGGCGCGTGACTGCATTGCTGGTGGCCGACAACCAGCATGTGGACAAAGATCAGCCACTGCTTCGGATAGACAGCCGCGACTTCGAAGTGCGCTTGAAGCAATCTGAGGCACAGGACGCGAATGCCCAAGCGCAGGTCGCGCAAGCGCGTGCCGATTTGGTGTACCAGACGGCCACGCTTTCGCAGCAGGTTGCACAGGTGCGTGTTGCGGAAGCGGATTTGACGCAGGCCAAGCAAGACCTTGCCCGCTATACTGGCACGGATCCCGCTGCAATCACGCGCCAGCAATTAGAGCAAAGCCAGGCAAGTACGAAGAGCGCGCTCGCGCGTCTCGATAGTGCCAAGGATGCCGTGCGGGCTGGCGAGGCGCAGGTCGCGTCTCAGAAAACGAAGATTGATGCAGCGCTCGCGCAGGTCCGTCAATATGACGCCGATGTCGAGAACGCGATGCTGCAGTTGAGCTACACGACAATACGAGCGCCGCAGGCCGGCAAGGTGACAAGGCGTACGGTCAATCTTGGCAACTATGTCACGCCGGGCCAGGCATTGGTCGCTGTCGTTCCCGACGACATGTGGGTGACGGCCAACTTCAAGGAAACCCAGCTGACGCATATGCGCGTGGGGCAGGCCGTTGAGGTACACATTGATGCCTACCCGGAAAGCGTGCTTCATGCACACGTCGATAGCATACAGCGTGGAACGGGTTCGGTATTCAGTACCCTTCCGGCGGAGAATGCCACCGGAAACTACGTAAAAGTCGTGCAACGCGTGCCAGTGAAAATTGTCTTCGACAACGATGATTGGCGTCATCTGCAACTGGCACCGGGACTATCAGTCACGCCGCGCGTGACGGTGAGATAGTCATGGCGACCGATAATACCGCCTTGCCGCGGTCGGCCGCGGGTGACTACAACCCTTGGTTGATCGCCGTCATCGTGTCGATTGCGACCTTCATGGAGGTACTGGACACCACGATCGCCAATGTGGCCCTCAGACATATCGCCGGTGGATTAGGGGCAAGCCAGGATCAAAGTACGTACATCACCACCAGTTACCTGGTGAGTAATGCGATTATCTTGCCAATCAGCGGCTGGCTATCGAACGTGATTGGACGTAAGCGCTTCTATATGATGTGCGTGGTGCTTTTCACGGTCAGCTCTGTTGCGTGTGGATTTGCAACGTCGTTGACGATGATGGTCGTCTTCCGGGTGTTGCAAGGTCTGGGCGGGGGCGGCCTGGCCCCGGTTGAGCAAAGTATTTTCGCGGACACGTTTACGGTCGAGAAGCGTGCGCTGGCGTTCGCGCTCTACGGATTTACCGTTGTCACGGCGCCGGCGATCGGTCCGATGCTCGGGGGATGGATCACCGAGAATTTCTCGTGGCACTGGGTTTTCCTGATCAATTTGCCGGTCGGTTTGTTGTCGTTGGTGTTGACCTGGCTATTCGTCAGCGACAGCAAATTGGTGAAGCAGGAACGACAGGCGTTGCTCGATAAAGGTGTGAAGGTCGATTACCTGGGCTTTTTTCTTATCGCGATTGGCTTCGGTTGCCTGCAGATCGTATTGGATAAGTTCGAGCGTGAAGACGGCTTCTCATCGAACTTCATCTGCACGCTGTCTGCTATTGCAGGCATCGCACTGATCGCCCTCGTTATTCGCGAGTTGACGACCGACCAGCCAATCGTGAACCTTCGCTTATTCAAATCGCGTGCCTTTGCCATCAGTTGTACCGTAATGTTCGCATTCGGTTTCATCATCAACAGTACGACACAGATCCTGCCGCAATTCACGCAGGAATTACTAGGCTATGACGCGACCAACGCCGGTCTGACGCTCGGCCTCGGTGGGCTCATGACGGTCTTCATCATGCCGATTGCCGGTGTCGTCACCGGCCGTGTTTTTCAGCCGAAATGGCTCGTGATGGTATCCCTGGCAGGTACAGGTATCGCGCTGCTCCACACGGCAGGGCTCAATTTGAATATCGGTTTCGAATATGTGTCGTTGTCGCGTCTCTATCAGGTCATCTGGTTGCCTTTCCTCTTTATTCCTTTGTCGACGGTTCAGTTTGTAGGCGTACCGGAAAGCGAAAATAACAATGCGTCGGCGCTGATCAACATGACGCGCAATCTAGGTGGCAGTTTCGGCGTATCGTTGGTGACAACCGAATTGGCGTGGCGGGAGCAATTCCATCATGCGCGGCTCGCTGAACATATCACGCCTTATAACGGTTTTACCGGTTCGCTTCGTTCGATCGCATCAACGGTGGAACAGCAGGCATCTGTCATGAGTTATCTCGATGTCTTCATCGTGCTGGGGGTCATTTCATTGGTGCTGGCGCCCATCTGTTTTTTCTTGCCCAAGCTGCCGAAGGGAGCGCCAATCAATGCGCATTGATTATCGATTGCCATCCCTGTTGATTTCGTCGATTGCTTTGGTCTCCGGATGTACGATGGGTCCGGATTTTCAACGGCCGGCGCTACAGACGCCAGCACAATGGACGGAAACGCCGACACCTTCGGATACAGGGCATGCGGTTGCCGTGCAGGAGCCTGTTGCGCCTGCGTGGTGGAACAGTTTCGGTGATCCGTTACTGACCACGTTGGTCGCGCGTGCCATGAACAGCAACCTCGATATCCAGGCTGCGGCGGCACGCGTGGCGGAGTCTCGCGCGCAATTCAAGCAGGCGCGCGCGAGCGCGTTGCCAACATTGAACGGAAACGCCTCCTATACGCGGGAGTTGCAGAGTGCCGACGGGGTGGTCGGACTGCTTGAGAGTAGCGGCTCATCGGCCGCAACCTCTACGAATGGGCTAGGCGGCCGTGAAAGTGGGGTGCCGACACAAGACGTTACGTCGAGTGGGCTGCCACCGTTCAATCTCTATCAATATGGATTTGACGCGTCATGGGAGCTTGATCTGTGGGGCCGAGTGCGGCGTACCGCGGAGAACGCCAGCGCGACAGCGGAAGCGCAGGAAGAAGCAAGGCACGACGTGATGGTGTCCACGGCTGCGGAAGTCGCACGCGACTATCTTACCCTTCGAAGCACGCAACAGAAACTTGCGCTTGCAAAGCAGAATCTTGCTTACGCGCGGCGCACGGTCCAGCTGACGCGTGAACGGGCGAAACATGGCTTGACGACCGATCTGGATGTCGCAAATGCGGAAAGCCAGGCGGAAACGACAGCTGCGAACCTTCCCCAGTTCGAACAGCAGGAGGCGCAACTGATCAACGCTATCGGGCTATTGCTCGGTGAATATCCTCAAACGCTTGCCGTACAGCTACGCGAACCGGCGGCAATACCGGTCGCGCCACCGCGCGTACCCATTGGCCTACCGTCCGACTTATTACGTCGCAGGCCCGACATACGCGAGTCGGAGGCAAAATTACACGCGGCAACGGCCAGCATCGGTGCCGCGAAGGCCGACTTTTTCCCGAAGATCACGTTGTCGGGTAGCGTTGCCATTCAGGCTACGCAGTTCTCCAATATGGGGAGTTGGGGGGCGCGGAGCTATAGCGCCGGTCCCAGCATATCACTGCCGATTTTCGAGGGAGGCAAGCTACGTGCGACCCTTGCCTTGCGCAATGCGCAGCAGAAGGAGGCGGCAATCACCTATCGGAAAACAGTGCTATCCGCTTTCCAGGAAGTAGATGACGCGTTAACGCAGTTCGGTACGGAGCAGCAGCGCCGCGATAGCCTTGCGGCAAGCGTCGATGCTTCAAAGCGCGCGTTGGATCTCGCGAATCAACGGTATTCGAGAGGGCTGACCACTTACCTCGATGTACTGAGCGCGCAGAAAAACGTCCTTACCTACGAGCAACAGTGGGTCGACAGTACCGCGACGGTTTCCACTGATTTGGTGGCGCTTTATAAAGCATTGGGAGGCGGCTGGGATGTGATGTCTGATTCAGGTGAAGCACGCCTCGCGAACCATGTCCTGGCGGTGACTTCCTCGCGGAATGCAGCGCAGTAACGGCGGGTGATCGGCCCCGAATCAGTGGTAAGACGGTGGCAAACGCGCCTATCGTCGCGCTGCCTGCCGCGGCATCAAACGCCGAGCGCATCCGCTTGGCACCTGCGACGCCCGCCGCCTCCGCCGTTGCGAGACCGTCAAGGACGGCCCTCACGCGCGAATGGAGACTGTTCCAACTCCAGTGTATTGCGCAGAAAATCCAGGAAAAGCTGTACCGGCTTTGGAAGTGTACGTCCCACCAACGTTTGCAACTCGAGATTACGTGCGTCCAGCGCCTTGTCCCGAATCAATTTGGCCACCAGGTCTCCGCGGCGGCAAGCATTTCTCACCGATACTTCGCCTGACACGGTGATGCCATTTCCCGCACGAACGAAGCTATGCAGGCAAACAATGAAATTGCTGGTGATCGCGGGTTCGACTAGCAGTTGTCGCAGGCTGCAAGCAATGTCGAATAGCTGCCGTACCGTGGTGCTCTGGTCCGGAAGCGCCAGCGGATATTGAATCATCTCGGCCAAATCGATGTAATCCCGGTCCGCAAGCGGATGATCGGGCCGCATCACGGCAAGAACGGGTGCCGGTTGACGATGTTCGACCTTGATTTCTTTTTGGGGTGTCCGACTGAATACGAAGCCGATATCGGCATCTCCTTCAATAATGCGTCGGGACACGTGGACCGGTTCGGTGACGGTGACATCAAATGTTATTCCCGGATAGTGCTTTTGATACTCGGTAATGACGCCCGGCAGGAACTCGATTGCGAAGCCCTCCGAAGACGTGAGGCGAATACTGCCGCCTTTCGCACCTTGTAAATCCGCAATCTGCTGAATAACATGATCCGCATCGAGCGCTGCCTTGAACGCATGCGCGGCCAGTACGTTACCGGCAGCACTTGGCACCATGCCGCGTGGTCGCCGATCGAAGAGACTGGTCTCCAGTACGTTTTCGAGATGCGCAATCTGCCGACTGATTGCGGAGCCGGCAACACCAAGCCGAATCGATGCCTCCGTGATGGAGCCGCAGCGTACGACTTCAACGAAATAGCGCAGCGCGGTTTCCTGTAAGTGATGGACTTTCATTAAACGAGCAAGTCAAAAAAGCGATCAAAACCGATTTCCAGGGTGTCGACACCAAATGGTCGATCGGCGTGGGACAGCGACGTGCATCCGTGCTGTCGTCGACGGTATGCCGTTTCGGCAACGCAAACTTATTTATTTGATATTAGTCGCAAAATAATTCGCTGATAAGCTCGATTTCATGGGATCGGGCACCGGCCCTACGATGGCCGACACGCTGCCCCTGTTGATAAAGGAATACGAGAGATGCAAGCTGCTGCCGTTCCGCTTCGCCTGTTATCCATGCTCCAATCGGTACGACGTCCGTTTTCGTCGATCATGCGCGCCACGTTCACCATTTCGATGCATGACCGGATGTGGCATGGTGTGCTTGTCGCCGCGCTTGCCATTCCGTTGACTGCACCATTGACGGCGCACGCAAGCAAAGCCGATAACACATTGATTTATGCATCAGACAGCGAAGCGGAAAACGTGTCTCCATACCATAACAATGTCCGCGAAGGTGTAATACTTGCGCATATGGCGTGGGACACCTTGATTTATCGAGATTCGAATACCGGTAAATATCTGCCTGATCTGGCCACGGCCTGGAACTGGGAGTCACCCACATCGCTGGTGCTGGATCTTCGCAAGGATGTGGCGTTCCAAAACGGTGATCCATTTACCGCGGATGACGTAGTCTTCACATTCAACTACATCAACTCACCGGATTCGAGAGCCGTCTCGCGGCAGAACACGGATTGGATTAAGACTGCCGAGAAAATCAACGACTACAAAGTACGTCTGGTGTTGAAGGCGCCATTCCCGGCGGCACTTGAATATCTGGCTGGACCGACGCCGATATACCCGGCGGCCTATTTCAAGAAAGTTGGGCTCGAAGGTTATAGCAAGGCGCCGATTGGCACGGGGCCATACACGATTACGCAAGTCACGCCCGGCAAGGGTGTGACGATGGTGATCAACAAGCATTATTTCAAGGGAAGTCCGATCGGCACGCCGCACATCGGCACCGTCAAGTTTCTGGTGATCTCTGATCCGGAAACGCGCGCCGCGCAGTTAATGACGGGTGCAGTGGATTGGATATGGCGCGTGCCCCCCGATCAAGCGGACTCTCTGAAACAAATGCCAAATATCGCCGTGATCGGCGGCGAAACGATGCGCGTCGGGTTCATGTCCATGGATGCGCTAGGCACTTCCACACCCCATTCCCCGTTCAAGGATGTTCGCGTGCGTCAGGCTGTCAATTACGCAATCAACCGAGCCGGCATGGCGAAAGATCTGGTGCGTGGCGGGAGCCAACCGCTTTGGGCAGCCTGTTTCAGAACGCAGTTCGGATGTGATGACTCAGCGGTAACCAAGTACCCGTATGATCCTGCAAAAGCGAAGGCGCTGCTGAAAGATGCCGGTTACCCGAATGGTTTCGAAACCGATCTCTATGCCTATCGCGAGCGCGAATACGCGGAGGCATTAGTGGGTGATTTGCGAAAAGTGGGTATTACCGCGCGCCTGCACTACGTGCAATACGCGACCCTGCGCACTACGCAACGCGACGGCAAGACGCCGTTGACCTTCCAGGCCTGGGGATCGTATTCAATCAATGATGCCTCGGCTTTCGTCGGCAATTGGTTCGAAGGCGGGCCGGACGACGTCGCGAAAGATCCCGAGGTGATTCAATGGCTGAAGACCGCCGACACGTCGAATGATCCAGCCGTACGCAAGGCAAATTACGCGAAGGCATTGAAGCGGATCAGTGACCAGGCATATTGGGTTCCGCTGTTCTCGTATTCGACGAACTATGCCTATAACTCCGCGCTGAATTTCAAAGCCTATCCCGATGAGTTGCCACGTTTCTATGAAGCGAGCTGGAAGTAGGTTGGTGTCATTGCCCTGCCGTCTCATTTATCCCTATCCATGCGTGATGAGCGACGGCGTTCACCCTGTATCAGCGACAAAAGCCGAGCGGTTGCGGCCGGATAATCGGGAGAACGTGTGATGTTTGCCTATCTGTTGCGACGTCTGGCGATCGCGTTGGCCGTTTGTTTCACGGTGTCCGTCGTCAGCTTTACCTTGCTGCATTTGTCCGGCGATCTGGCAACGGCGATTGCGGGGCCCGAGGCGAATGCGGCGACCGTTGATGCGCTTCGGCATCAACTCGGACTGGACAAACCGTTGGTGACGCAATATGTGGAATGGTTGTGGCGGGCGTTGCATCTCGATTTTGGCCGCTCCTTCTATTTTCAGGCCAGTGTGATGTCCTTGATTGCGGCCCGCTTGCCGATCACGCTCCAGTTAGGCGGCAGCGCACTGGCGATGGCCACGCTATTGGCTATCCCGTTGGGTATTCTCGCCGCGATGTATCGCGATACGTGGATCGACCGTCTTGCCTTGTTGATCGCAGTCATTGGCCAAGCCATGCCGAGTTTCTGGTTTGGGCTGACGCTGATTCTATTGTTCGCCGTGGGCTTGCACTGGTTTCCTGTCGCGGGCAACGGCTCGTGGAAAAACTTCGTACTTCCTGCCGTGGCGCTTGGTTATTACGCAACCCCTTCGATGATGCGGTTGACCCGTAACGGCATGCTTGACGTGCTGGGTTCCGACTACATTCGTACTGCCAGGGCCAAAGGCCTCAGTGCCTCCCGGGTGATTTTCAAACACGCATTGCGCAACGCCATCATTCCGGTGGTTGCGCTAGCCGCCGTCGAGCTGGGTTTCATGCTGGGCGGCTCCGTAGTGATCGAGTCGGTGTTTTCTTTGCAAGGTCTGGGGCAGCTTGCCTGGGACGCGATTTCACGAAACGATTTCCCGATCGTCCAGGCGGTCGTCCTGATCATTGCTCTGATTTACATCGGGCTGACTTTTTTTGCGGATGTGATCAATGCGCTGCTTGATCCGCGCTTGCGTAGCTAGGAACGCGAATGACCATGACATCATCCCGCTCCGCTGCACAGTCGTCCTCTCCGGCACCCGTGGTGCAGGCTCCCGCGTCCGGCGGTGCCATGCCATTGCAGATGGACCTGCCATTGGTCCAGCCGCGGCGGCACGGGTTATCTCGCCTTCTAGGCAGGCATGGACTGGTACTCGGTGCGGCCCTTCTGTTCATCATCGTGCTGGCTGCGATACTCGCTCCCTGGATTGCGCCGCATGATCCCTATAACCAGGACCTGGGCACGCGATTGATTCCACCCGTCTGGAACGCGCGTGGTAGTTGGGAGCATGTGTTGGGAACCGACAAACTCGGACGGGACTATCTAAGCCGTCTTTTGTTCGGGGCTCGTGTCTCGCTACTGATCGGCTTGCTGACCGCGCTGATTTCAGGCGCGATCGGTACGACGCTTGGCGTACTCGCCGGCTATTTCGGTGGACGCGTCGACGCGGTGGTGAGTTACATCCTGACAACCCGGCTGGCATTGCCGGTCGTGCTTGTGGCGTTGGCGATGTCGTCATTGATCGGTGGTTCTCTGAAAACCGTGGTGCTGCTGCTGGGCTTTCTTTTATGGGATAGGTTTGCCGTGGTCACCCGCTCGGTCACGCAGCAGTTGCGTAACGCGGAATTCATTGCGGCGGCCAAGGCGCTTGGTGCATCCACGCCTTTTATTCTATTGCGCGAGTTGTTGCCGAACATCACAGGTGCCTTGACCGTTGTAATTACCCTGGAAATGGCTCATGCCATCCTGCTTGAGGCGACGTTGTCGTTCCTGGGGTTGGGTGTTCCGCCGCCCATGCCGTCCTGGGGGCTGATGATCGCGGAAGGGAAGTCATACATGTTCTTCCAACCTTGGATCATCATGATTCCGGGCGTGGCGCTGGCGGTGTTGGTGATGGCGATCAATCTCCTTGGCGATGGGCTGCGCGACCTGAACGCGCCCGATGGCCGCAACTGAACCCGCAGCGAACGGACGACCAATGGAAAAAGAGGCGCGGATATGAGTGCACTACTCGAGGTTCAAGATCTGCGTGTTGATCTGCCCACGCCGAATGGTGTGCTGCACGCGGTGCGGGGAATCGATTTTCATATCGATCGCGGCGAAATGCTGTGCCTTGTCGGCGAGTCGGGGTGTGGTAAATCCATGACGTCACTGGCAATCATGGATTTACTTCCGAGACGAGCGATGCGCACTGCTGGGCAATTGCGTTTCGATTCGATCACATTGCCCGGCTTGTCAGCGAAATCGATGAATGCGTTGCGCGGCGCGCGCATGTCGATGATCTTCCAGGAGCCGATGACCTCACTGAATCCGTCATTTACCCTGGGCGACCAATTATGCGAAACCTTGTTGCAACATCGCAAGGTGAGTCGGACAGTGGCGCGCGACCGGGCCGTCTACTTGCTGGAGCGCACTGGCATACCGCAGGCCGCAGTACGGATGAGGCAGTACCCCCACCAGTTGTCGGGTGGATTGCGCCAGCGCGTGATGATCGCGATGGCGTTGATGTGCGAACCTGATCTGATCATTGCCGACGAGCCAACGACCGCGCTCGACGTCACTGTTCAAGCAAAGATTCTTAAGCTGATTCGCGAACTGCAGAAGGAGTTCGGCACCGCGGTCCTGTTCATCACGCATGATTTGGGTGTCGTTGCGCGGATCGCCGACCGCGTTGCCGTGATGTATGCCGGGCAGATCATCGAAACCGCACCCGTGAACGAACTGTTTGCAACGCCTTCCCATCCTTACACACAGGGACTGCTGAACTGTATTCCCGTGCGAGGTAAAACAGCGCCTGGCAGCCATCTTGCGGCGATTTCCGGTACGGTGCCTTCATTGGTAGGAGAAATCACCGGTTGTCCGTTCCGTAACCGCTGTCCGAACGCACATGCAGCGTGCGAGAAAACGCCTCCTGAGTTATCAGTGGGTCCGAATCATCAGGTTCGGTGCGTGCTTGCAAAATCGAGTGGGGTACTACCGGCCGCGATACCATGCTCCAATATGGTAGGGGAGGCCGTCTGATGGTTAGAGCGTCTACCTCGGATTCCTTTGCACAACGGACGAGCGCTTTTTCGAAAGGCGACGGTTCTGTCATGTCGTCGGACAAGCTGGCGTCTCCGATCGCGCTCGAGTTATGCGCGATCAGTCGGGTTTTTCAACTGAATGGTGGTCTCTTCCGCTCACCAATGCCTTTCAAAGCGATAGACAACGTGTCATTACGCGTAATGCGTGGCGAGACGCTGGCCTTGGTGGGTGAATCAGGCTGTGGTAAAAGCACGCTGGCAAAAATCCTGCTAGGACTGCTGCCGCCCACTACGGGAGATGTACTGATCGACGGTAAGCAAATCGATCCGGGCAATCGACTCGCCAACGCACGACGTATCCAACCGGTTTTTCAAGATCCCTATTCGTCATTAAATCCGCGCAAGACTGTCGCCCAACTGGTGGGTTTGCCATTGATGCTGCATGGGGTTGGCGACAGGATGCAGCGCGATGCCGAGGTGCGCCGGATGCTCGAGTTAGTCGGCATGCCGGAACGCACGCACGGCCAATACCCAAATCAGTTGTCAGGCGGGCAGCGGCAACGTGTCGCCATTGCGCGCGCGCTGATCTTGCGCCCCGGTATACTGATCTGCGACGAGCCGACATCGGCGCTCGATGTGTCGGTGCAGGCGCAGATACTGAACCTGCTGCTTGACTTGAAGGCGGAGTTTGGCCTGACCTATCTCTTCATCAGCCACGACCTCGGCGTGGTGGAACATCTGGCGGATCGTGTCGCCGTGATGCACCAGGGAAAGATTGTCGAATTGCAAAGTCGGGAGCTGATTTTTTCCGCACCCGAGCAAGCCTATACGCGACGCCTGCTCGCGTCCGCGCTGACACCTGAACCCGGGTTGGGACTGCCCGACCTGATGTCTGAAGTACTTTGCTGAGCCACCATTACCCTGATCATGAGCCTGCACAATAGCCGAGCGAATGCTATCGAGCGCGTCAGCGCCTACTTTGACGACGGTCGCTTTTACGCGAGTTTGCAAAGACGCGTCGCTGTCAAGACGGAAAGCCAGGACAGCGAGAGCCTATCGATTCTGCTAGGTTATCTGAGAGAGCAACTCGCACCAGCGCTGGAAGCACTTGGTTTTACCTGGACGGTGCTAGAGAATCCGATAGCGGGAAAGAGTCCTTTCCTGATTGCGGAGCGGATAGAGCCGGGCGCGACCTACACCGTCCTGACCTATGGTCACGGGGATGTAGTGCGTGGCTATGATGCGCAATGGCGTACCGGGTTGAGCCCATGGAAGATCGTGGTGGAAGGCGATAAATGGTACGGCCGGGGAACTGCGGACAACAAAGGCCAGCACACAATCAACCTCGTTGCACTGGCGGAGGTCATTGCCGAACGTGGTGGCGTACTGGGCTATAACGTCAAGGCGATATTCGAGATGGGAGAGGAGATCGGCTCTCCGGGCCTGGGCGAAATCTGCGCGGCGAACAAGCAAGTGCTTGCGGCCGACCTGTTTCTTGCATCGGACGGTCCACGTCTCAACGCGACTCGTCCGACATTGTTTCTTGGATCGCGTGGTAATTTTAATTTTGAGATGCGACTGGAATTACGTGATGGGGCGCATCACTCAGGCAACTGGGGCGGCTTGCTGCGCAGTCCTGGCATTCGTCTGGCGAACGCATTGGCCAGCATGGTGAGTCCGACAGGAAAGATTCTTGTCGAGAAACTCCGTCCGTCCGGACTGCCGCAAAGCGTACGTGACGCGCTGAAGGACATTCATGTGGGGGGCGGTCCCACGGATCCGGAAATCGATCCGCAATGGGGTGAACCCGGACTGACGCCGGAGGAGAAGGTATTCGGTTGGAATTCCTTCGATATCATGGCGTTCAAGACCGGTAATCCGGAAGCGCCAGCGAACGCGATCTCCGGGTATGCGTACGCCCATTGCCAGGTGCGCTATGTGGTGGGAAGTGATGGCAGCCAGTTTCTCCAGTATATTCGCGATCATCTGGATTCACTTGGATATTCGGATATCGAATTGAAGATCACTTCGACGATGATGCCGGCAACCCGGCTCGATCCGACCGATCCTTGGGTGAACTGGGGGCTGACGTCGATTGCGAAGACCACCGGTAAGAAGCCTGCGTTGCTGCCGAACCTTGGAGGCTCGTTGCCGAACGAAGTTTTCTCCGACATTCTTGGGCTGCCAACTCTTTGGGTGCCGCATTCCTATCCCGCCTGTTCTCAGCATGCACCGGACGAACATATCCTCGCTAGTACGACACGGGAATCGTTGCAGGTGATGGCTGGACTGTTCTGGGATCTGGCCGAACAGGGCGCATCGGTCGTTGCGTCACGCAACGCGGGACTTTCCGCTGGCTGATAGGCAGAATAAGACCTTAGGGTCGTTGGTGTCCCCAATGTTCGAGCGTGAATCGGCCGACAGTCCCCGATCGGGCATGTCAAAGCACGAAAATCACCTAGCTTGAAACACCGTTCCGAAACGTCATGTCCATGAAGACGTATCCACCGGCCGCAACATGAAATTGGCTATTGTCTCGACCACACAGTCAGCTAACGGAAGTTCCGGATTGCTGTAGGTTGCGATGTTTTCGTTTCTATCGTCTGTGCCAACAGCTTTCAGAACATGATTGGCGTTGACGAGGTATGCAAGTTCCGCTTTTGGATTCGCCTGCTTTAGTCGTTCGGCGTCTTCGCGGCCTACCTGTATATCTCGGAGTCCCTGAACAATGAGCACTGGCTTCGTGATGTTGGTCAATAGTTCAGCCGGGTCGAGCGCAAACTCGCTGATTAGAAAGCGTTGAATCGCTGGCCTGAACAATGGCATCAAAACCGGATCTATCTTGCTCGCATCCACGAATTCTCCAGCGGCAAGCCAATCAAGCACCGACAATGCATTTTTCATAACTGGTGCATTTTCCGGATTTGCCATTAGTTGCGCACGCAGTACATCTCGCAAAGGACGGCCGGGTGTAGCGACCAGAACAATTCCATGGATATCTAGGGTGCTCTGAGCCGCTACCAGACTAACTAATCCACCCTCGCTATGACCTAGCAGCCATACCGATCTGGTTGGGTAATTTTCACCTATCGCCCTGACCCATGCGTGCAAGTCATTCGAATAGTCGTGAATTATCACATCGTCTGCATTGTCCAGTGCGGAGGCGCTACCGTACATACCGCGTTTATCGATGCGCACGGTCGCAATTCCGCATTGCGCTAGTCCGTGTGCAAGTAAATGGTATGTTGACGCGTGAAGACCGTACGGGGCGTTTCCGTTCCGGTCCGTGGGCCCGGAACCGGGAACGATAAGCACGATCGGAGCATCTTTTGCCGCTGGCAGTAGTAACGTGCCGCGAAGCGATCCTGTCGAACCTGACGCAGCTATTTCTGTTTCATTGTTTTGCGTTGCGTCGGCAAGACAATTTTTCTGCTTTTTTGCATCCGGATGATGAAAGGTCATTCGGTCCTCGTGAGGTCATCGTAAGCGTCGGGGGGATAACGTCAGACTGATGCCCGCCGCGTTCAATCACTATAGTAAATTCACGGGAGCTTGGGAGGGAACGAATCTTGGGAAGCAGGGTCGCAAAATCTCACTTGCAAAGTGAGGAGGTGTCATTTCTTTAAAAATCGCGCCGTGAAAGAGACGACGCGTTAATCCAGCGCACGAAAGTGATGGATCAAGTCATCGTCGATCGTTTTATTCAGATCTGTGCAGGAATGGTGATGCTGCTAGGGCAAGACAGGGTCGAGCCTGTATCGGTGATCGGCACTACTTGGCCGTTTGAGCCAATCGAGGTTGTCACGGTGCTGTGGCTACCCACTTGCAGCTCGCCATTGGTCACTGAGAACGCATTACCGCCTGTGATCTTACTATTGGTGATGCGAATCCCGTTATTGTCCGTAGTAGGTACGCCCATCAGGCTATTCGAAAGGCCGACGATGGCACCTTGCGTCTTGCTGGCGGTGGCGATCACGTTGTCGATGCTGGCATTAGCAATAATCGGCAAGTTGCCGCCAGTGCCCGATGCATAGGTGTAGGTGAACAAAAACGGCTGCTGCACGTTCCGCATGCAAGTGTTCCGGTAAGTAACCCCGGTGGTCGCGCCGCTGTCTTTAGCGGTCTGGTCGGTTTTAATGCGATAGCCGTAATCCGTGCCACTGAATTGCACTGTGTCGACCGTGACCTGGGATACGCCAGGATTTGCAATGGTATTTCCAGCTGCTTCCTGGCCACCAATAGATATGCCGTGTCCGCCTCCGACTACGCAATTGCTGATGTTGACGTTGGAGGTGGCGGCAGCGCCGGCGTTGGATTTAATGGCGATATCGTCATCTCCTGTGTCGAGCAGGCAGTTCTTGATGGTCGCCGTCTGGGTGCCAATGATGTCTATCGCGTCCGTGTTCGGCGCCAGGTTATCGCCGCTGGCATTGCGGTTTGGGTTTGCGTAAATCCATACGCCATCGATGGTGACGTTCTTGGAACCCGATTCTATAACCAATTGCTCCTTCGGAGAATTGCGGATGATCAGCGCATTGCCAGTCGCATTGGACGCGCTCGGGAACGTGACAATCGATTGCGCCTTGCCGGTATCGGTAAAGTTCGATCCCACCTGCAGGTTCGAGCCCGTTATTGCGATGAGCTTCGGGCGTGCGGTATTATCCTGGCCGACTGCGGCCGACCAGTATGTCTGGCCGTCTCCGTTCTATCGCGCCGGTACCGGTGATGGTCACATTACTGACATTGTTCCCAACCAGCATGGCGCCACTCGATGGCTGCGATGGAGAGCCTTTCAGCGTGAAACCCGATTCGATTTTCAGGACGATGTTGCTGGCAAGGTTCACGGTTGTGATAACCGCCGTCGACACGCCATTGTTGGTTGTAAGGTCGATCAGGCCCGGGCTGCCACTAGTGCCGACGCACTTATTGATGGCGTTCTGAAGGTTTGTCGTATTGGTGCTTGATGAGCTGCTCCACTGCGGTGTACAGGTTGCAGCCTGCGCCGGTACTTGCACGACGATCGCGGTGAATGCGGATAGCGTCAGTGCTATCCGCATACTGCTTTTTCTTTCCATGATTTTTTCCTTGTTTTCGAATGGACGAGGGGACACCGGGTTCGGCAGGCGATTGACATCACGCAACCCGTGTATCAATGCCCGCCGTCGGGAACCTCAACTGGGGTCAGGTCCGGACCCCAGGTACTACCTGGTGCAGCCGTAGCGCCGAAAGCGTTTCAAATCAGCGCGTGTCGGTGATAGTGGTGTTGTTGTAGAGCTGTCCAGCAATTTTGACGTTCTGCAACGTGATCCCGTTGACGTTCCACGCGTAGATCGGTCCCGGCACGGTGGCGCTGGCGGGACCGACCGCGGTCGGCGAGCCGAAGTCGCAGTTCGAGATCGTCACGCCGCTGATGGGGGGGATCGCGGGTGTTGGTGCAGGGCCGTTATAGTCGAAGGCGACCGGGCCTTGCGCGACGATTGCCTGGAAGCATGAACCGGTACTGCCGCTAAGCGTGACGTTGCTCGCGGTGACGTTGGTGATATTGACGTTTTGCACTTGCGCTGGGCGCGTGCGAATCGCGTCGCCGGCCGGTTGATAATCGCAATCGAAGGTAATCAGGCCACCCTGCGATGCGGAGGGGTTGCTCGCGGATGCGGTCGCAACACCGAGCGGTACGGTGCTGTTGATCGGACTGCCTGCCAGTAGCTTGCTGCCATAGCCACCACCTGTCAGGCTTACGCCATTGGGTAGCGTGACACCGTCGACGTAGAAATTGCGAACGAAACCACCGCGGTTCATATTGGTCTTGATGCGGATCGCGATGTTCAACGAGTTGGTTGCCCAGAACTGATTTAGCATCGTCAGGTTGCGCGCGTAAATGTTTTCCACGCCACCGCCCATTTCGCTGCCGAGCGTAATACCGCCGTGCCCGCTGTTCATGGTGCAGTTCTGAACCACATGATTTTGAGCGGGTCCGTATTCCGTGTCGAGATTCTTGCCGGATTTGATGGCGATGCAGTCGTCGCCAGTGTTGAAGGTCATGCTGTCGCACAATACGTTATTGCAAGCGTCGGGATCGAAGCCGTCGTTATTCGGCCCGATGCTGTCCACCATCACGCCGCGGATCACCACGTTCGTGCAATCTGTAGGGTGATGCTGCCAGAACGGCGTGTTTTGGGTGTGGTAGTTTTCCATCAGCACGTTGGTGCAACCAATGAACTCGACCATGCAAGGGCGTAGGTAGTGGCCTAGCCCAAAGATGCGCTGCGCGACGGGCACGCCGGCTTCGGATAGCGCTGGGAGATAGTTCTGATCCTGTTGCCAAGGTGTTGCGGAATTAGTTAGTAATGCATATAGTGATGAAGAAATGCCAGGAACCTTTGTCTGCAGGTCAACGTTGTTAGGGTTCGCGTAGGATTGCGAGGGCGTCGATGAACTCGTGCAACCATAGGTCCCCGTGCTTCCCTTGTATGTCCACCAGCAGGTTGCCGTGTTGCCCGATCCGGTGAATGGCGTCATTGCCTGGCCGTTCAGGATGGAGGTCACGTCCTCGCCTGTCAGCGCGATGTTGGTGGCATTGCGCGCGTAGACAGGTGCACCGAAGTTAAGGCAGTCGTTGGCCTGCCAGCGGCTATAAAAAAGATTGCCATTTGTGCCGCAATTGACGGGTCCATCCTTGGCGTAGTCGGCGGGGTTAGGACTGAAGAAGATCGTGCAGTTTGCACTGAGATGAAAGTTGACATTACTTTGCAATACGATCGGCCCAGCGCAATACCAATTTCCAGCCGGCACCACCACGCGTCCTCCGCCAGCAGCCGTGCAGGCATTGATCGCGGCAAGGAAGGCCGGACGCGAGTCGAACGCGCCGCTGGCCTGAGTGACGCCCGAGCCCGGGCTGACGGGGGACTTTGTCGCGTCGGTGTACGGGCTCGTCTGGGCAATCACGGCACAAGGCTGCGCGCCGTAGTTCACGACCGAGAAATCGATGGCTGGAAAGGCGGACGGGGTAATGCCGCTTAGCGACGAAATGATATTTGTCGCGGCACCCGTTGGTCCCCAGATAGGATCGCCTGATGTGCCGGTACCGCTGCAGCCACCAAGTAAGTGGCTTCCCATTACTGCACCGCTATAGCAAAGAAAATGTCGTCTAGTAATCCTAAATGGTATGTGTGTTTTGTGATCGTTAGACGTCGCGTCGAGATTGGGGGCGGTCACTGCTGTCTCCGTCTTGGTTTTGTAATTTTGTCGATGTATACGCGTTAGCAGCACAACACTTCAGTCATACGACGACAGGTGAATCATACGCGCGTTGCGATAAATGGAACGTACGTGTCTACCCTAGTCATGCAGCACGAAATTTCGTCATTATTGCAATGTGTAAGGTGTATTTCTAAGAAAATTAGCGATCCAAAATGGGACGATCGCAAAATAATAGTTGCATATGATGGTCCATGAGACATTTAGATATGATGTATGACATCTTTAATAGTGGCGATCTGACAGACCAACATGCCGCTCTCTATTTTTGGGTAGTTATGCAAAGTAAAGAGGGTAAGCCAACCAAGTAAAGATGCTGGGCTTTCGGTTCAATTTCTTTGACTATGCCAATGCGTGGAGATAAGCGGTCGCGAAGAGGGGGGGCAGAAATTACTTACGGAGAAGGCGATCACTTCAAATCGCCTGACAAGACGTGGCCGCCAAACAGGAGGAGGGCAGCCTGAACATGTGGAAAGTAACTGCGAAGCGCGCCTCGGCATGGAAGACAACGCGATGTAATCGCCAGTTATTTTCTATCGATTATCCGCGCCATCTTCAAATTATGCACCGATCGGCGAACGGTGTGCCGAGGTTGTCGGCGTTATGCAGTCATGGGCGCCTGGGCAGGTACACGCGAGAGCGACTTTTTGGGCGACGCCCGACGAGCGGTTGATGGTTTTTGCACTGACTGCTGCTGAGTCGCGATTTGCGGTTTCACCTGGAAAATAGCTACCGCGTCGCGCAGGCTCTGCGCTTGATCTGCCATGGCCTGCGCTGCGGCCGAGGCTTGCTCTACCAGCGCTGCATTTTGCTGCGTCACTTCATCCATTTGGTTGACGGCAACGTTCACCTGTTCGATCCCGGTGCTCTGTTCTGTTGACGCAGACGCTACTTCTCCGATGATGTCGGTCACACGCTGCACCGAGCGAACCACTTCGTTCATCGTTCCGCCTGCATCGTGAACGAGGCGTGATCCAGCACTAACATGCTCTACCGAAGCACTGATGAGATCCTTGATTTCTTTCGCGGCGGTCGCGCTACGTTGCGCGAGCGTGCGTACTTCACCCGCGACGACGGCGAAACCACGTCCTTGTTCACCGGCACGCGCCGCCTCTACCGCAGCGTTAAGAGCGAGAATATTCGTTTGAAATGCAATGCTCTCGATGACCGAGATAATTTCGGCTACCCGCGTTGAGCTGTTTGAAATGTCTTCCATGGTTGATACTACCTTTTGGACAGCTTCGCCACCCGCGGCGGCTATTTGTGACGCTGTCGCCGCCAATGTGCTGCCTTGGCGCGCATTATCCGTATTCTGGCGGACAGTGGAAGTGAGTTCTTCCATGCTCGCAGCCGTTTCTTCCAGAGAAGCTGCTTGTTCTTCGGTCCGCTGTGACAGATCGACGTTACCTTGCGCGATCTCGCCCGCGGCGACGGAAATGGATTCCGCCGAGACTTTGATACCGGTGACGATTTCGCTTAGATTCCTCCGCATGGATTCGAGTGATGCCATCAGGCTACCTGTGTCACCCTCGGTTAGATGCATTTCAACCATAAGATTGCCACCTGCAATTTCGCGGGCGACCGTTTGCGCGTCGGCTGGCTCCCCCCCTAACTGTCGCAAGATGCTTCGAGTAATCAAAATAGCGGCCACGACGCCAATTGCCATTGCGAGTGCGATGACCGCCCACGTTACGCTGTTGATCGTCGCATAGGTCGCCGCTGCCTCGGCGGCAGCTTGTTCATTGAGCTCGTCTTCAAAATTGGCAAGTTCATCTAGGCGAGATATCCAGTCCGACGTTTTTTGCCAAGCTTGCTTGATCAACACCTCGGTCGCGCCCGCCTGGTCGTTTGCCTGGGCGAGGTTGATGGCGTTGACCCAAATCGGTTTGGTGGCGCCTTCGTCTATCTTTAGCTGGGCGAAGAGCCTATGTTCTCGCTCCGTAGTGCCTGATTCCTGGGCGAATATTTGTCCGAGCTTGTCATACGTATCCTGATAGGTCTTGTCTTGTGCCGCGATGCGCGCTATTTGTTGCGTGATTTGAGACTGATCGGTGAGTAACGCTACGTTTCGGATTGCGATCGCGCGATCACGCACCGTTGATTTGAGAGCGTTTGCCAGTCTTCCTTCTGTATTGTTGATGCGCGCAATTTCGTCTAGCTTGGTATATAACGTTTTTTCTGAATAGAAGCCTAATGCGGAAAGCAGGGCCAAGAGCGCAAGAACGAGCCCAAAGCCTAAAGCAAGTCGGGACGATACTTTCAATCCTTTCATTTTATTCGCTCCTGACGAGTAGTCGAACGTTTGTTTGTCGTTTAGCGGCAGGGCGTTTTTAAAATTTAGTAAATCGGTAAAAAATGGTTATTGTATTTTTCAATGAACTATTTTCCGATTGACGAAATATGACTATCGATGCGTTGTGCGCTTGGCTATCTGACGCCAATTAGAGATGAGTGTCTATCGTCAGAGAAAGTAATTTCTATGAAAGATTATTGTAATTAACTGTTTTTACTCTGAACGCTTCTCGGATTACATGATTGGTCATGCGAGTGTTGATTCAAGGCCTTAAATAGCGCGAGTGATAGGGCTTTACGCGTGCTGCCAGTGAATAGAGATTAATGAGCAATAGGCAAAAAATATCAGATATGCTCATTAAAGATAGCAAGAATCATATGATTTTTCACCAACGCCGAAATTTTGCACCACTGCCAGCGCCAGCTTTAGCCATCTACGATCACCTGTTAATAAGTCGTTTCGGCGTAATCGAATCTCTACAACAAAGCATCATGCACGTGCGCTATTTATCAAGTTGCAGTCGCCGCCGTGATTGCGATAATCCAAAGCGTTCGGCAATTCAATACTATTTCTATAGGGAAAGTGATCGAATATGCCGATCGCCGGATCAACCTATGGCGAAGCCGCGCGTGCTCCTGCGAATAAGACTAGAAGTTCAGGATCCTCTGTGGTTGGGGACTGGCGACAAAAGTGGACGGGCGCGCCGTAATAAACGCGCATTGATCGTTGCTGGCAAAAGCTTCTAGCGCCGGCATCTGGCCGCCACCTCCAGGCCATGCCAGGAGAGCGTAAACGTCTTAAACATCTTAGCAGGACGGCACCCACGACTGTGTACCTGGCAGGTCTGACCCGATGTTCTCCAGTATCGTAATTTCCACGGGTTTGGGCGTATTGTCGCCCTGGCCCTGAATCTTGACGATATCTTGCGGACAGGCGGAAAACGCGACGAAACAATCCATTTCCGCGCGCAATGTAATGTATTCGCCGGCCTTCGTCACGGTAGGCAAGGTAAGCAGGGTAATGCCGTCTGGTTGCACACGAATATTCATGAAAATGTTGAAGGACGCAAGGTTCGGGCGCGGAGGGGTCACGCCGAGTTCGAACATGCCTTCGAACATGTTGTCGCAGCAGTTCCGGTGATAGCCACGTACGCCTAGCAGTTCATACCGCTTGCGATCACAGGCAGCCATGAAGGTGTCGTGAACGCCTGGTGTCGTATCCTCGACCAGAATCAGCACAGGATGACGTTGATTGGTCACGAAGCTGTCGCCGAGGATCGGGTTCAGCCGTTGATTCCATACGCGTGTGGTCTCCATGCACATGTATTCGTTGAGGTCATACGCATTCCAGGCCCAACAATCCACTACCTGGGTACCATGTGTGTTGACGATGCGTACAGCTTGACCTGTCTTCAGTCGAACCGCCTTGCCGTGACCGGCGGGAACGGTCGACGTCTGTTGATTCGTGTCGTTCATGGACATTTGGATTCCTGGTTGAAGCGAGTGAGAAATTGCTGCAGGCGGGGCGACGAAGGCGCATCGAGTACTTCTGCAGGCGGACCCTGTTCGACGATGCAACCGCCATCCATGAAGATCACGCGATCTGCAGCATCGCGTGCGAAACCTATCTCATGCGTGACGACAATCATCGTGGTGTTCTTTGCGGCGAGACCGCGCATTACCGCGAGTACTTCGCCGACGAGTTCCGGGTCGAGCGCGCTGGTAGGCTCGTCGAAGAGGATCACTTCCGGTGCCATCGCAAGGGTGCGAGCGATCGCCACGCGTTGCTGCTGTCCGCCCGACAGGTTGGCGGGCATCGCGGTATGCTTGCCAGTCAAACCCACTTGCCGCAGGGCCTCCACAGCACGTTCACCTGCGGCAAGGCTGTTCATCCGCTTGACCGATAGCAGGCCTTCCTTTACGTTCTCAAGCACAGTCATGTGCGGCCAGAGATTGAAGCTTTGAAACACCATGCCGATACGGCTGCGCTGCGCGCGTATCTCGTGGTCGGGGCGCGGCGTGGTCGACCCGTTCGCGTTTTCACGCAAACCGATTCGCTCATCGCCGATCCAGATGCCGCCCTCGTCGGGCGGAGACAGCCAATTCATACAGCGCAGCAGTGTCGATTTCCCGGAGCCGGATGGGCCGAGGACGCAGACGGTTTCGCCACGGCGTACGGTCAAATCGATACCATCCAGAATGCGGTTCGGACCAAACGATTTGACGATGCCGGTTGCCTTCAATGCTACGGGCACGGTGGTGCCGGATAGGTTCATGCTGTTCACCGGGACAAGGCGACTCGTTGGGTGCTGTCGAGGCGGCGTTCCCAATGGCGGGTCAAGAGGTGGATGACAGACGTCGCGGCCCAGTAGACCAGCGCGACGACGAAGTAGACTTCCAGTGGCGCATAGGTGTCGGACACGACGGCCTTCGCTGCGAACATGAACTCATGCACCGAGATCACGGACAGCAGTGCGGAATCCTTGAGCAGACCGATTAACAGCCCGGTCAACGTGGGAAGTAAGAGCGGCAGCGCTTGGGGCGCAATGATGCGTCGCGTGATTTTTGCCGGCGACATGCCGATTGCAATCCCTGCCTCAATGCTGCCCGCAGGCACGGCGTCGATAGCCGCATGCATGACTTCCGCGACGTATGGGCCATAATAGATCGCGAGCGTGGCGGTGCCAACCAGCGGAGCAGGCAACAGCACGCCAAAGTCCGGCAAGACGAAGAACGTCACATACAGTAATACGAGCAAGGGCAAACCCAGCGTCAACGCCGTATAGCCGCGAATCAATGTTACAAGCCATGGTGCGCCGCACCGCTGACCCATGGTCAGCAACCCACCGAGCAGGCTGGACATTACCGCCCCGGCCGCGCAGAGCCAGAGTGTGCCCCCAAATCCTTGTGCGAGGTCGCTCCAATGTCCGGAGAGAACGTCGAGGTCGAACCTCATCGTGTCGCTCCCGTAGCAATAGGCGTGGCGTGCGCCATGCGCGGCTTCTGCTGAATGCGTCGCGCGGCGTAGATCACCGGAAGCGCGACCGCTAGATAGCCAACGCTGACGATCAACATCACTTGCGTCGACGTATAGGTGCGGGCGATCACCATTTGTCCCGCATACGTGAGTTCGGTCACCGCCACGACCGACGCCAGCGGCGTGGTTTTCAGGAGGATCGTGAATTCGTTGATCAGCGCCGGCAGGCTCGCCCTCAGCACCTGCGGCAGCGCAATGCGTAATGCGATACGCCAGGGCGCCATGCCGAGTGCGATCGCCGCTTCATAATGACCGGTCGTGACGATCCGGAGATTTCCTCGGAGGATTTCGGCGGTGTAAGCGCCACTGTTCAGTCCGAGAGTTAGCGCCGCTGCCAACATCGGTCGACCGCCCAGACCAATAAGGGGCAGCGTGAAGAACAGGATGAAAAGTTGCACGAGCGCCGGGGTCCCCCGCATAAAGCTGATGTAGAGGCGGGCGGCCCAGCGCAACGGTGCGATACGCGTCAGTTGCATCGCCAGGGTGAGATGGCCGAACAGAACGCTGCCCGTCACGCCGAATAGCGTCAGTTCCACGGTCAGCAACCAGCCGTCGATCAGCGTAGGCAGGCTGTGGATCACTTGTGGGTCGAGGCCCATTGCGGCGCCCTCCTGAGATCAGAGTTCGTCGAGTTCTTCCGCAGCCGAAAGTGCGATCGCGCCAGGGGTGTCGTTACCTGAAATGCCGGTGCAACAGGCAGATACGATAAAAATCATATCCGTGACGACACGGCATGCAATGAAATCTCCCGAGCGCGTGGGGTTCGGCAGCGGTTCGATGCGGCCGTCTCGATGCAGCGCGACATGCATGAAGAGGTTGATCGGGTCAGGTATCTTCGGCGGCTTGAGGCCGAGTGCGTCGATCACCGCCTTGACGGACTCGACGCAACCTGTCTGTCCGGCATGGCCTTGTTCGGCGAGATATGCGGTCGTGGATGCGGGGAGCAATAAGTCGTGCTTGCCGCTGGAATCCTTGCCCAGCACCATCATGGCGCGGCGACGATTGCTGACGAGACGCATGCCGGCCTGCAACACGTACGAATTACTGAACACTCGCGTGTGATGAACTGACAGGTAGACGTCGTCGTTGGTCTGACTGAATCCGAACATGGACGCGACCGCACCGGGTGCTTTGGCTTCAATGCGCAGGATCTGACCGGCTTTTACGTTGATAGCGCCGCTTTCCCCGGCCGGTACGAGGACGGTTTGCGGCGGCAGTGCAGGGCGGGAGGCCGGATCTTTTAGAAGCAGCATAATGTGTCGGTTCAGGCGACGGCGCGGGTCGCAGGCAAGATGGAAATGGCGATGTCGGTGACCTTGAGGCCGTTGCCCGGAATAATGTCTTGCGGGCATGACGACACTGCGCACACCAGGTCTTCGAGTACGTCGAAGGTGATGTGGTCCCCCGGCTTGCTGGTGGGATCGGTGACCTGCATGCGGCAGTCGGCGGTGACTGGCCCGTTCTGAAACAGATTGAACGGTTCGGGGACATCGAATGGTGCTAATCCATATAGCGCAAGTCCGGCGTGCATGTTGTCGAGACAGTTGCGATGTCCTGCCACGTTGAAATCAACCGTAAAGCGGGTGTCGTCGCACGCGGGGACGTTGGCGTCGTGAACACCGACCGTGTCCTCGATGACCCGCAATAGAGGGCGTCCCAGCGACGAATACAATGCGTCACCGATATTGAAAAACAGGGTGCGAAGCTGCCGACGCGTGTGGGTTGGCGAAAGCTTCTCGCGATGGTCGCCGGCGACGATGGCGACGAAATCGGCGGCCTGCTGGCCTTCGACATCGGTGATGGTCAATCGTTGGCCCGCCTTCACTTCGAAAGTACGGCCATGCCCCGCCTTAACGGTGATATTCAGAACTGGATCGGTCATTGCTGTTGAGTTGCTCGCTTTTACTGCTGAGGAACGAAGTTGGACGTGGGTGTATCGAAGCTTACGCCCAGATGTGTTTTTTGCAGACGGGTGAGTTCGCCTGATTTTTTCATGGCGATGATTTCGTCACTGATGGCCTTGTTCAGGCGCGCATCGTCCGGCCGCGTCGCCCAGGCGATCCATTGCGACGGACCGAGTTCCCCTGTGGATTTAAGTTTGCCAGGATTATGTTTGATGACGTCCGCGAGCACGTCCATGTCGTCGAACACAAAGTCCACGCGACGTGTCATCAATGCGGCGATCGTCTGATCCACACTGTCCACGCTGACTAACGTGATGGGGGCGAGCCCTTTCGCTTTCAGCGTTTCGTTGAATTGCTTGATGATCTGCTCGGGCGCGCTGGCGCTCTTGACTGCCGCGGTGAGGCCGGCAAGCGATTCGACGGTGGCTTGTGCTGGAATCTTATTGAAATCGGCACGTACGAGTGCGCCGTTGACGGTCTTGCTGGTGGGGACAATGTAAGCGAGTCGCTTGGCGCGTTCCGCGGTCACGTTCAATGCCGAACCCTCGATATCGAACGAATGCGCGAGCAGGCCAGGAATAATCCCACTGAATGCCATGCGCTGATATTCGATCTTCACGCCGAGATGCTTCGCTACCGCTGCCAGTATGGCCGGATCAAAGCCGACGATGTTGTTGTTCGCATCGGTGTATTCGTATGGCGCAAAAGTCGGATCGATCCCTACGGTCATCGTGCCGCGACGCTTGATGTCGTCGAGTGTATCGGCGCTCGCCGAGATCGTGTGAATCAACGCGGCGAATGGCAACAACGCGGCGAGGGCCATGCTGGAGAGGCGGCGCTTCGACATCGGTGGAACTCCCTTGAACAGGTGAACGATGCCGGATGTAATGCATTAACCGTACCAGTGGAATATCTGAAATAGATGTTTCTGATATTTACGCTAAAAAACATGTGTTTCTTAGATAGATTTCAAGAAACGTTGATTTCACGCATCGCCATGCTGCGTCTATAATGAAGCCGATGCGATGGTCCTGGTCCGCACTTGTTTCGTGCAGGGCAACCTGAATGCACATTTTCGGTGCCAAAATCGCACCATCACGGAAATCAAGGTAGTCAAGAACGGAAATGTCGAAAGCACAGATAAAAAAAGAGAAGCGATCCCCGCCATCGATCGAAAGCCGGATTGCGGAGTGCTATGACGAACTTTCCGAGATCGATCAGCGTCTCGCGGATGTCATTTTGAGCGCGCCTGGACAACTGGCGATGCAAACCGCCACGGAATTGGCGACGACCGCGCAGGTATCGAAAGCGACCGCAACCCGTTTCTTTCAAAAGTTGGGTTATGCCTCTTATGAAGATGCCAGGGCTATTGCGCGAGCGGCACAGGTCGGTGGCTCGCCGCTCTATTTGCAGGACAGGGGACGCAAGACGGCCGGTTCAAGACTCGACGATGTGATCCAGGCCCATTTGCAGCATGAAGTTGAAAACGTGGCGAGCACTTATCGTTCGCTCGATACGCAAGTGCTCAACGAGGTAGTCGATGCAATCGCGCAGGCGCGACGCGTGGCTATCATAGGCTATCGACATAGCCACACGATCGCCACGATGATCCGTCGCGAACTGATTCAGGTGCGCTCGGATGTGATGGTATTGCCCGCGCCTGGGGATACCGTCGGTGAGTACCTCGCGGATCTGAACGAGAAGGATGTCGCTGTTGTCATTGGTTTGCGTCGCCGTGTTTCGGCGGTGGGCCTGACCGCCGCCGCTCTGGCCGAAGCCGGTGTGCCGATTCTCTATATGTCGGACGTGATCGCGGGGAGACCGGCGCGGCTGGCGCGCTGGGTGATACGATGCCATACAGATGGTTTGATGCTGTTCGACAGCATGTCGGGGATGACATGCGTGGTCAACCTGATTTGCTCGCTGGTCGCGGAACGCTTGCTTGATCGAGGCGGCAGTCACTTGCAGCGCGTCGAAGTGCTGCACGAAAACTTGCGTGAACTGGAGTAAACCAGCGATCAGCAATGCACGCATCACGGACTGGACGCCATCGATAGCAATGGATTTGCTTTGAAATTGACCATTGCTACGGTCACAAATTCAAGACGCACGAGCCCCAATGTCGACCTATTTTGTCCAGGTTGTTCATCTCCTTATTTTTAAGCGGCGTCGCTCAATAGCGAAGCGCTTCCGTTCACCCACCCCCCAAGCTGAATCACTGTTTGCGTCCTTCCTTCATATCCTCAGAGATCAAATAGCGCCCGACGACACGTCTGGCGTGACCGCTTGCTGTTGACAAAGCGCGATACCGCGTTGCTCACACAAGGTAGTGCTTATTTAGTCTCGCGTTACGAGCGGCCGTGTCGATATCCGGATTTTCATCAATCTTTTTCCCTGCTGTTTCTTCGCTGGCGGGCAGTTCGTGGCATGGCGCGAGATCGCTCGATGCAAAATAAACAGTGTCTGGATAGACGTCATCCGGTGGGAATGTGGGATTTTTGATATTTGACCGATTTAATTTTGTCTGTTCTACACTGAATCGGTCAAATCACACATTTGCATGGGAGCAAATAGATGACAGCTGATTTCGGAACGCGCCGTAAAGCATTGAAGCTGGGGGCAGCAGCAGCGGTGGGTGCACTGGCAGGATCGTATCTCACAAAAAGCGCGTTCGCGGCCGAGCCGATCAAGCTTGGTAGTCTGCTGGACGGAACCGGCCCGCTCGGTCTTGAAGGGCGCCGGATGATCCAGGCCACGGAATACGCGGTCAATCAGATCAACGCTGCGGGCGGTTTGCTCGGGCGGCAAATTCAACTGATTGCGTACGATACGCAAAGCAGCATCCAACTTTATACGCAATACGCGCAAAAACTGGTCTTTCAAGAGAAAGTGGATGTGATCCAGGGCGGTATCACATCCGCATCCCGGGAAGCGATCCGCCCGATCTTCGATCGCAGCAAGACACTGTACTTTTACAATACGCAATATGAAGGCGGCGTCTGTGATCGCAATGTATTCTGCACTGGCAGCACACCAGCGCAAACGGTCGATCACATTGTCGACTATGCATTGAAACATTGGGGAAAGAAGGTCTATATCGTCGCGGCGGATTACAACTACGGCCATATCACTGCAAGCTGGATGACGAAGTTCATCAAGGACGGCGGAGGCGCCGTATCCGGCACGGATTTTTTCCCGTTGGACGTGACCGATTTCTCTTCGGCGATCAGCCGGATTCAAGCGGCCAAACCGGACATGGTGCTTTCCGCGTTGGTCGGCGCCAATCATCTCGGCTTTTACCGGCAATGGGCCGCTGCCGGAATGAAGGCAAAAATCCCAGTTGGCGCAACGGTGTTCGGACTCGGGGACGAGCTCACCACGATGGACCCAAGCATCACCGACGGCATCATTACCTGTTACGGCTTTTACAATAATTTAGGCACGCCTGCCGCCAATGCCTTTGTGAAGGGCATGCAGGCGAAGTACGGTGCGGATCTGACCGATCTGGGCGAACTTGATTCCGCGACATACGAGGGCATCATGCTGTGGGCAGACGGCGTGAAGAAGGCGGGCAGCGTCGCGCACGATAAGGTCGTGGACGCGTTGGAGTCAGGCATATCGATCGAGGGGCCAAGCGGAACGGTAAAGCTGGACCCTGCCACGCACGCCACGATCCGCAATACCTACCTCGCACGACCGAAAGCACGGGCGTGGGACATTTTGCAAACCTTCCCGAATCAGGCGCCGTCCGACACCGGGGGACAGTGTGATTTGATAAAGAATCCACGGACCAACAAGCAATTCACACCGTCAATCTGATCGGGGGCGTGTCCATGGACCTCACAGGCTTGCTCGCTTTCAACGTGCTGACCGGCATTGCGACGCTGGCCATCATTACGATTGGCCTGGGCGTGATCTACGGGATGATGAAGATCATCAATCTCGCACATGGTGAACTGATGATGTTGGGGGCTTATACCGCAGTCGTGGCGAGCGCGCATGGCGTCAATATCTGGGTTGCCATGCTGGTGCTGCCGCCCATTGTCGTCGGCGCGATAGGGTTGATTCTCGAGCGTACCGTTATCCGGTTCCTGTATGGGCGGATGATGGACACCATGCTGGCTACATGGGGCATCAGTCTTGGCTTGATTGGTTTGATCACGTCGATCTTCGGGAATGTCGTGAAGTCGGTTGCCATGCCAGTCGGCAGCTTTTCGATAGGGCAATATCACACCAGTGCGTTCAACGTCGTGATTATCGTCGTTTGTCTCCTCGTAATGGTGGGTATGCTGTTTTTGCTTCGCAAGACCCGATTCGGTTTGATATTGAGAGCAACGATGCAAAATCCGTCGATGGCAGCATCCTTGGGGATTCGGCCTGCCGCTGTGTATATGGCGACCTTTGGCATGGGTGCCGCACTGGCGGGGCTGGCAGGCGGTATCCTCGCTCCCATCTCAGGGGTGTCTCCGGGCATGGGCGCGGCGTATATTGCAAAGGCCTTCATTACGGTATTAGGCGGTGGTCCTGCGATTATTGCCGGTACCGGCCTGGCTGCTGGCCTTTTCGGCTTTATCAATGAAATTGTCTCCTTCCTGTCGACACCCGTGATTGGTGATATCGCGTTATTGGCGTCTGCGATCGTGCTGATTCGCATCTTGCCGCAAGGTATCACTGGCCGTTTCTTGAGGCGGAGTTCATGAAAGCGCTACGATCCGGGGGCGGTGCGACTGCGATTGTCGTGATCTGCCTTGCGATTCTATTTCTCCTGCCCAAGGCAATAAGCGAGTTTGGCGTGATGCAGGCGACCCTGTTCGCCGCCATGGCGGTATTCGGCCTCAGTCAAGGCTTTGTGTGGGGGTTTGCTGGCATTCTGTCATTCGGGCAGGCGGCGTTTCTCGGCATCGGAGCGTACACCTATGCAGTGGTGGCTATGAACATCGGCGACACGACTAGCGCCATCCTGCTTGCCTTGATCGTTCCAATGTTGTTTGCGGCATTGCTCGGATACTTCATGTTCTACGGGCGGATCAGCGATGCCTATATCGGTGTGATTACGTTGACGGTATCGGTGATCTTGTTTGAATTGATGAACTCGACATCCGGCAGTGCCTATCACATCGGCAGCGTTGCATTAGGCGGCTTCAACGGTATTCCCGCAATCCCGCCGATTACGCCGCCTGGAAAGCCGGATGAACCGCTTGATCAAGATGGGATCTGGTATGTCGCGATGAGTGCGGTGATCATTGTCTATGTGTTCCTGAAAGGCGTGCTCGCGTCCCGGTTTGGTCGTGTGGTCATCGCGATTCGCGAGAACGAGACACGCGCAATGCTCATCGGTTATGACCCGCGGCTATACAAACTCGTGGCGTTTGTCATCGGTGCTGCCATCGCGGGAGCGGCAGGCGCGTTATTCGCGACGTGGGGCGGCTTCATCAGCCCCACCGTTTTTGCATTGACAATGTCCGCGCAGGTCATCATTGCCGTGTTGATTGGCGGATTGGGGACGCTGATAGGCCCTATTCTAGGCGCGGTTGCCATTCAATATCTGATCAACCTGGCCGGTACCCAGCATGTGATAGATCCGAGTCTGGGCCTGGGCATCGTATTGGTTGCATTCGTCTTGTTGGTGCCGCAGGGCGTGGTACCCGTTTTTCAAGAGATGATCGGACGTTGGCGTGGGAGACATGCCAGCAGCCAATCCGGTATCGGATCCGTGAAAAAGATCAGCGAGGAGTCGCGCCTGTGAGTCATCAGATCGATCATGCCGGGACGCTACGGCCGCTTCTCGAAGCAAAAGGCGTGACTATGCGATTTGGCGGTGTTACTGCGGTACGTAACGTGGACTTCACGCTGCGGGAAGTCGAATTGCGTTGCTTGATCGGTCCGAATGGCGCGGGGAAAAGCACGTTTTTTAAAATACTGACCGGGCAGTTACGTGCTTCCGAGGGGGCGATTCATTTTAGATCGTCGGACATCTCCGCCAGCAGCTCGCATCAGATTGCACGATTGGGTGTCGGCATCAAGACGCAGGTGCCAAACGTATTTAATGGTTTATCCGTTCAGGAAAACATCTTTATCGGTGCCGGCCGACGTAAGTCGCTCGCGCATGCAAAGCGGATCGTCGATGAGACGCTGACACGATTGCGATTGGAAAAGATCGCGGGAAGAACCGTCGGTCAACTCGCGCATGGACAGAGGCAATGGGTTGAAATCGCCACCGTACTCGCGCAAGAACCCGAACTGATTTTGCTCGATGAACCCGCGGCGGGGATGAACCATGAGGAGGTGTTACGCACCGCCGAACTGATTCAGGAGATCAATAAGACGCAAGCCATTGTCGTTGTGGAACACGACATGCAATTTATCCGCATGATCGCGCGCACGGTTACCGTGTTTGCACAAGGACAGGTCCTGGTTGAAGGGCCCGTGGATACCGTGTTGTCGGATCAGCGGGTCAGGGATGTGTACTTGGGGAGGAAAGCGGCATGACACACGCTGCCAGCGGAAGTGCCGCGGCCGGTCTCGACGTGCAGGGGCTCGGGTCTGGCTATGGCCGCATACCCATCCTCAGTCAGGTGAACCTGTCTGTTGGTGTCGGGGAGCGAGTCGGGATTCTCGGACATAACGGCATGGGCAAATCGACGTTGCTCAAGGCCTTGACCGGCCATTTGCCCACCACTGCTGGCGCGGTCTCGTTTGAAGGCAAAACGATTACCCATCTATCGCCTACGGCAAGAGCCAAGGCCGGCGTCGGATACGTTCCCCAAGGCCGAGAGATTTTCCCCACGCTCAGCGTCATGGAGAACCTCCGCGTAGGCTGCTTGTTATCCAGCCGGAACGAGAACGATACGATCGACGATATTTTGACGTTGTTCCCGAGACTGAAGGCTTACCTGGATCGCCCTGGCGGCGCGCTTTCTGGCGGCGAGCAACAACTGCTTGCGCTAGCGCGTTGCCTCTGTGCGGAGCCGAGGATTGTTTTGCTGGATGAACCGACGGAAGGCATTCAACCATCCATCATAGAAGAGATGATCGATACACTAAAAGCGGTGGCCGTTCAACGAAGACTAATGGTGCTGTTGGTCGAGCAAAACCTCAACTTTATCTCCGCATTATCGGATCGCATCCTTATTTTGCAGAAAGGCACGATCACGCGCGAAGTGCCGCCTGAAGTCGCGCACGATCCCACGTTGCTTGACGAGTTCGTTGGGATCGACCAACACGCGTGACGTCCTCCAGAATCAGCGCGCCATATAGGAGCCTCGCATGACAAAGACGTTCGATGCGATCGACGTTGTCGAAATGACAGTTGAAAACGTTCAGGAAGCCTTCGCCAACGGCACGTTGACGGCAGAAACGCTATGCGAGGCTTTTTTGGCACGCATAGAGACATACAATCCGCGCTATAACGCAATCATATTCATGAATCCCGACGCGCTGCGTGACGCGCGGGAAATCGATCGCCGTCGTGCGGCTGGCGAACCGCTCGGCCCATTGGCCGGGGTACCCGTCGTGGTCAAAGACACGATGGACATGAAGGGGTTCCCAACCACCGGTGGCTGGTCTTTGCTGTATAGCAAGACCGGCGGGATCGATTTGATGCCGGATACGGATTCGCCCGTCGTGGCGCGCATGCGGGCAGCCGGCTGTGTCATTCTGGGGAAAACCAATGTACCAATCTTAAGTGCTACGGGCACCCATGCGAACAACAGTTGGGCTGGCCCTACACTGAATGCCGCCCATGCCGGATTGATGCCCGGTGGCAGCAGTGCGGGCACGGCCACCGCGGTTGGCACCAGCATGGCGGTATTGGGGCTTGCCGAAGAGACGGGCGGGTCGATTCAGAATCCGGCTTCTGCCCAGGGGCTCGTGGGAATCAAACCGACTTTTGCGTTGGTGCCCAACACCGGCGTCATGCCTCTGGCGGGCAGCACGCGCGACGTCGTAGGCCCCATCGCCCGCTGTGTACGTGATGCGGCGCTGGCGCTGGATGTCATCGCCGGTTATTCTCCGGAAGATCCTAAGACGGTCGCCGCTGCAGGCATGCGCCCGGCTGGCGGATACAGCGCGCATCTGCGTGAGGATGCCTTGCTTGGAAAGCGGGTCGGGCTTTATGGTCCCGGGTGGCGTAACCGGGCGTTGTCGCCGGAAACCATGGCGCTCTACCAACGCGCCCAGCGTGAATTAGCGGTGCGTGGCGCGGTGGTTGTCGATGATCCATTCGCCGGCAGCGGATTTGCCGATCTTGGCGAGCCCGCGAAGGGTACCGATCACTTCGACCCACGCGGCATGGAATGCGTTCCGCACGATATGGAGAAATATCTTGAACGGATGGGAGCCGGGGCCGGTTTAAAATCCTGGGCTGCTTTTTCAGAAGCGACAAGGCACGAGAACGCGTTTGGACCAGGTGGGGTCCTCGAGTACATCACGTATCTGCCCGATTTTCAGAAATCGCTGTCCAATCCCTCCGCACCGCCTGTCACCGAGGCGTTTTATGTGTTACGTGAACGCTATCTCGAAATTTTCACAAGCGTGATGCGTGCGAAGGCGATTGATGTGCTGATTTTTCCGCAGTTGCGTGATGAGGTTCCGTCGATCGACAGCGAGGAAACGTTGCATGAAACAACGGTCTGCGAGATCAACATCGCGGGCTTGCCGGGCGTGACCGTGCCGGCGGGGCATTATAATAATGGATCGCCTTTTAACCTAATATTTGTGGGCCACCGCTGGAGCGAGGCGACGTTGCTGGCAATGGCCTATGACTACGAGTGCGCGACGCGATATCGCCACGCACCGGATTTGCAACGCGAGTAAACGTATTCATGGCGGAACACAGGCACGACGAAATCCTGTCGCAATTACGCAATACCGGTCGCGTGTCCGTGACGCTGACTGCAAAAATGTTGAGGGTGTCCGAAGAAACGGTCCGGCGAGATCTGAAAGAACTGGAGCACATTGGAAAATTGCGACGCATTCACGGTGGCGCCGTGCCGCCCCGATTGGACCAGGATCGCCCGGTAGTCGAGCGAGGAAAGGTCAACAGTCGTGGCAAATCCCGGATTGGTGAGCTGGCTGATGGTCTAATCGAAGACGGCATGTCCATCTTTCTGGATTCAAGTACGACGACCATGGCGTTTGCGCGACGTTTGGTCGGGAGGAACCTGACGATCACGACGAATTGTGTCGATATTGCGCTGCTGCTAGGCCCGAGCGTGTCAAGACTGAATCTCACACCCGGCACACTGCGGAGCAAAGACAATGCGTTGGTGGGGTATGAAACCTTGGCCTACACACGGCGATACTTTTTCGATGCGGTTTTCATGGGAATCGCCGCTTGCGACCTCGAGCATGGGTGGATGGACTATGAAGAGCATGAGTCCGTGTTGCGGGGCGTCCTCCGTGCGCAAGCGCGCACGCCAGTCTTGCTCGTCGACATCGAGAAATTCGGGCGACAAGCCAACTTGAACACGTTCCCGTTAAGGGAAGCATTGACCGTGGTGTGTGATCGTCGTCCTCCCGTTGCATTCACCGAGGTCTTCGATCAACACCCTGTAAAGCTGATTCACCCCTGAATGCCGAGTTGCGCGCGATGAACGGTGGCGAACCCAGGGATCTGCTTATAAGCACCGCCTCCCGCAGGTTCTGACAGCATCTGTCCACGATAATACAGTGGCAACGCATCAATCACCGTGGACAGCGGCACGTTCGATAGGCGGCACACCATTCATCGTCACCTCCCTGCTTATGGACCATCTGGCACGGATGCGTTCAGTTCCGCGAGCCATGCACTCGCCACCGAGTCACTTGGCGCCCGCCAGTCGCCTCGTGGAGATAATGAGCTGCCGGTGGCGACCTTGGGGCCGTTCGGCAGTGCGGATCGCTTGAACTGCGAGCCTTCGAAAAAGCGTCGAACGAATACGCCCAACCAGTGTTTGATCGTCGCCAGGTCATACGAAGGATGTGCCGTCGTAAGTGCGGGCCAATCGCCAGATTGCGCATCTTGCCACGCATGCCAGGCCAGGAAAGCGATTTTCGACGGCGCGAAACCAAACCGCGTCACGTAATACAAGTTGAAATCCTGAAGCGCGTAAGGACCGATCGTATCTTCCGTACGTTGCGTGAGTGCGCCGGATTCGCTCGGTATCAACTCGGGGGAAATTTCGGTTTCCACGATGCGTTTCAGAATGCGCGATGTATCCGCGCCAAATCGGCATCGGTCGGCGAGCCAGCGTACCATGTGTTGAATCAGCGTTTTAGGCACCGAGCCGTTGAGGTTGTAATGGGACATCTGGTCGCCTACGCCGTAGGTACACCATCCAAGCGCCAGTTCCGACAGGTCGCCCGTACCGATGACCAGCGCACGGTTCGCGTTCGCGAGTCTGAAAAGATAAGCGCTGCGCGCGCCCGCCTGGACGTTCTCATACGTTACGTCGTAACGCGGTTCGCCATCCGCCGCGGGATGACCAATGTCCTTGAGCGTACGGTCCGACACCGGCCGTATATCGATTTCCGATGCGTGCACGCCGAGCACGCGCATCAGTGCCCACGCATTGTCGAGTGTGTGCCCGCTCGTCGCATAGCCTGGCATCGTATAGGCCAGAATATTGGCGCGGTCCAGGCCGAGACGATCCATCGTCAACGCGCAGACCAGCAGGGCATACGTGGAGTCGAGCCCGCCGGACACGCCGACGACAACATGCTTCAGCCCCGTCGCCCTTAGCCGCGTCGCAAGGCCATGGCTCTGGATCATCAGCGTTTCCTCGCAATTTGCATCGAGCATGGCGAGGTCCGCTGGAACAAACGGGAAACGGTCACTTCTACGTCGCAGTTTGCCCGTCGGCGCGGTAGGCGGTTGTAGTGAAAAGCAGATGGTCCGGTACGGGTGCACGGCCGTAGCGCGGGCGCAATCGTCAGACGTCTGCATACGCAGGCGCTCCTGGCAGATGCGCTGCAGGTCGATGTCCGAGATCAGCAATTGCGCTTCGTCCGCGAATCGCGGCGTCTCCGCAAGTATGTCGCCGTTCTCGCAGACGATCGCATGACCATCCCAGGCGAGATCGGTCGTCGACTCGCCACGTCCTGCCGCGGAGTAAAGGTAGGCAACCTGGCAACGGGCACTGTGCGAGCGTACGTGCAGTCGTCGGTATTCGGCTTTGCCGACGGTGATGTTACTGGCCGACAGATTGGCGATGACCGTGGCGCCGGCGTGCGCCGCATACGCCGATGGCGGAATGGGGGACCACAGGTCTTCACATATTTCGATGCCGAGCGTGAAGTCGGCGTGGTCGCTCGCATGAAAAAGCAGATCGACCCCGAAGGGTACGTCGCTCTCTCCAAGGCGCATCGTTTCCCCGGTCAGGCCGGCACCCGAGGCAAAGTAGCGTTTTTCGTAGAACTCGCCGTAGTTCGGCAGATATGTTTTGGGCACCACGCCAAGGATCTGGCCACGATGACACACCACGGCGGTGTTGTAGATCCGTCCGCGCCATTCGAGTGGCGCGCCCGCGATGACGAGCCCAGCTATCTCCGCCGTCGCGTTTCGTAACCGGACGATCGCGTCGCGGACGCCGTCGAGCAGCGCGCGCTGGAAGAACAGTTCGTCGTTCGAATAGGCGGACAGCCCGAGCTCCGGGAGCACGGTCAAGCGTGCGCCCTCGTGCGCCGCCGCCTGCATGAGCCGGATCGTTTCAGCGACGTTGGCGGCGGGGTCGGCAACGACAACGGGCGGAATAGCAACGGCGGCACGGACAAAACCGTGGCGGTACATCGAGAAAAAGTCGGTCATGGCGTCGTGGTGAGCAGGGTTCGGGTTCGACGCGAATCACACGTGGCGTCGGAAGTCCAGTGAGAACGCGCGTCGGGGATCGAGCGGAGAATCCGGCGCATGGCTAATGGGGCACTGTTAAATCGACATGGGTGACAGTCCGTGCCGACACCTCGGTGACATCGAAAGGAAATCGGCTTGCCGCAGAACCCAGGTGAGGGACCACGTGTCCGTCGCTCCACGACGTGCCGGGACGGCTGCGCTGCGATTGCGGGAGTACGCTATGTACAACCGGCTTGCCCGCCTCGAAGGTCATCGTTGCCAGCCAGGTCGTGCCGAAGTTGACACCGTAACCATGCGGGCCAAGGCCGGATGGCAATGGCACACGGCCGCGCTGTAACTGGGCGAGACGCTCGCGGGGTGTCATCGCGCCGACCTGGCTGACATTCAGGACCCCCGTCAAATTCGGTCCACCGTCCAGTGGCATGCGCCCCCCATCGCTTTGTTCCCGATACTGGAGCGTGCGCAGCGTGACTGCCGGCTCGAACCCGTGACGGGCAAGGCGCTCGACCGCGGTGGCGAGTGCGACGAGGGCCGGTGCCGGGTCTGCTTCGGTCCAGATCGGCAACCCGGTTGGCGTGTCGAACGGTGCCGTCGGATCGAAGCCGCGCGCATAGCCCTGTCCTTCCTCCAGGTAGGCCTGCACGAATTCCCGAAAGAGCGGGCTGCCGGACGCATCGAGCGCATCCTTGCGATCCCAGTCGCGGAGGACCGCCAAGGCGTGAGTCAAATCGATTCGTACGCCGGATCGCGCCGTGATGATCGACGGTGCCCTGGCCCCGAGGGCGAGCAGGTCGTCGAGCAGCATATCGGCCATCTGCACGTGGTTGTCGAGCGTAAGGCGAGCGAGGGCCGCCGGCCGGATGGGCCGCTGCAGCAATGCCGTCTGACGGTAACCGCGCCGCGCCCGTGGCGAAAGTGGCGCATCGAAAGCACCGAAGAGCGGATGATGTTCGGGGAGCGGACGGTCGCAATCCACACGCTGATATGGGTTGTTGAAGTTAGCGATGACGGCACGTGTGCGACGGTGGGGGCGCTCGCTGATCGCTCTCGGACGCCGATGTGCCGCCGTATGGCTCGACAGGTCGCCCGGCAATACCGCGAAGCCGTTCTGCTTCCGCGCTTGCGCGAGCGGATGGGCACGATTGGACAGCGCCGCGCGTGTTTCGTCGCCGACTTCGGGGATGTTGCTTCCATCGATGTAGCATGCCTCGCCATGGGCATCGATTGCCACGATATTGACCCAACTGGTGCCGGCCCAGCGCGTGAAACTTCGCGCGATGTCATCCAGGGAACGCGCCGCGCCGATGGCGAGCCAATGATCCAGCACCTCCGGGTTGCCCGCGTTGGCATTACTCAGGCAAAGCACCGATTCAGCGGTCCATTCCGCGGCGCCGGGCACGTGGAGCGCGAGACCATGTCGACTCGACCAGACATGGCGTATATACGCGTGGGCTTCCCCGCGAACCGGAATCGCGATTTGGCGTTGCTGCATGGCTTCGGGTGCGTCTTGCCATAGGTACGCCGTCGCGTCGCCGGGCACGAGGCGCAAGCGATGGAACAAGAAGCGGTCCGCGGCCGATACGGTATGGGTCCACGCGATTGCCGCGTTGAAACCCAGATTGACGGTGGGACAACCCAGGATCGACACGCCGGCGACGTCGAATGCGCCCGGAATCGTCAGATGGACCTGGTAAAGCCGCAATCCGTCGGCAAACCCGAAGTGCGGATTGGCGAGCAACAGGCTTTCACTGCTTGCTGTGGCATCGCCGCCGACGGCCCAGGCATTACTCCCGATCGGCAGATCAGCATACCCGGGGAGGTTGGGTGTACCGGCGACGGATGATGGGCGCGCCTGGTCGCTGGCCGGCTTCGTACCGTCAGCTGTCCGCGCGTCGGGCGGTTGTGCGAGTGCTATGGCCTGAACGAAGCGCCTACCGCTCGCCTCGTCGGCGAGCGCGAGCAGCACCGCGGCGATGTCGAGCCGGGTAATCGGACGCGGTGGTGCGCCGAGCCACGGGGCAACCGGCACGCCGGCCTCGACGAGCGCCGTTACGCGATGATTGAAACCCGCCACATAACCATCGACGAGGGCATTCGCATGCAGACTCATTTGCGCCAGCGCCGTCTGCGCCTGGCCTCTGTAATCAAGGGCGCGGTAGCCGATGTCGCTGTCCAGGTTCGCGCCATCGCCGGGGCGTTCGTCCGGACCATGGTAGAGGCTACGTTCACCGAGCAGCGTCGTCAGGTGTTCGTACAGCACGGTTGCGTGATCGTCCGCGGCGACGTGGCCCTGACCATAGCCGAGCGACTCGAAGTCGCCCGCGCGAATATGCGGCGTGCCTTCCGCGGTACGAGCGATCGAGACGGTGCGCGCGTCGGTGGCATACGCGGCGACTTCGGCGAGTGATGGATGCGGTAGGAGATTCTGCATGGTGCGCCGGGATCAGGCGGGCCTGAGCGCATCGGCGCTGTACTTCGAAACAAACGTGTCGACATGTTTTTGCGTAAGCGTATAGGCACCGCAATGCAATGGGGCCGCGTCGAAGCGGGCATCGCGCAGGCCGTGATAATGGGCCAGGGAATCCTCCAGCCGCACTTCGCCGCGTGTAGAAGGGTAGTCGCAGGCGGCGGAGAGCAGGCTCGACAACACGCATCCCGTGATGCGGCGATCGGTACCCGGTGCGGTGTCGACGGCCAATTGCTTGGCGAACTCGGTTGGAATGTAGGCAAGATGGTCGAAAGGCTTCGGCGCCGCGAGTGCCCCACCTTCCGAAAAAAGGATATCGCCTTGCGTCTCGAGCCGGGCGATCGCCTGTTCCGGATTGAAGCAATGCGGATCGGAATCGTCGACGATCAACGTGCCGGGTCGGAGCCGGCTGACGTCCACGACATCCGGCGCATTGGTCGCGCCGACGATCAACGATGCTTCATAGGCTTGCGGTGCCACGCCGCGGCTCTCGTGATGGAACGATAGCTCACCCTCGAATCGGAGTTCGTCGCGCACCTCGCGCATCAATTGCTCGACATACTCGCGTTTCTGGTAGACGTCGCAGAGAATCAACCGGCGTGGATGTGGAAGCACGGATAGCAGTAGCCGCAGCGTGGAGGAACCGATCGACCCAAGGCCAATGAATGAGAGCGTTTCATTCTCAAGACGCCGGCCCGCGGTGGCCAGCAAGCGTCGCACCGAAAGCACGACGGCCGACGTAGTGGTCGCATGGCCGGTTGTGACGGGAGGCAGCGTGTCGTCTTCGGGAATCGCCAAGCCATAATCGGTTGCCGATGGTATGAGTCCGGTCAAGGACACATACCGTGCGCCCAACACTTTCGCAAGCGACTGACACTGGCGTACGAGCCGGACGATGTCGGACTTGTCCAGGTAAATTTGCGAGTAGAAGCGCGGAAGAATGACCGATGCAATACGTCCGGCCTCAAGCGTGCGCACGTTTGCGAAGATCGGCAGGTCGTGGCATAGCGCATGGGTAAAATGGCTGGTGTCGTATTGCGGATTCTGCCGAAGAAGTCGATCCGACAGACAACCCACTGCGACCGCGTCCACCGGCGGGATGTCGCCCGCCGCGAAAAGCGACAGCAGTGGCCGGCGATCGACAGACAGATGCGGCGTGACCGTCTCGCGAAGGACGATGGCCGGCGCTGGTGCGCCGCGTTTCAACGCGGTCAGTTGCTGCAACAGCAGCGCTTTCTTCTCGGGGGACAAATCGGCTAATCGGTCAGTGTTCATGGCGGTGTATCGGTGAAAACAGGATGAGTGAGGGGTAGTCGTTCAGGCTTGTCCGGATGGTCCGGGGCCATGCCGACCACCGCGTGCGTGTCATGCCGCGGGTGCCGTGAGCGGTGTCTGCGCGGCTTCGGTGGCGTCCGCGAATTCGCGTCGTAGCGTCGCTAGCTTTCGCAGCCCCGACATGACGGTGTCGGCGGGCAGGCCGAAGTCGACAAGGCAGGCGACTTCGTCGACGCCGGCCTCGGTCAACCGGTTCAACATTTCCGTGCATTTGACCCGATCGCCGAGCAACGAACTGAACTGAAAGTAGCGCTCGAATGCAAAATCGAGGATCGAGGCTTTTTCCCCTTCGAGCCGGGCAACTTCCTCGGCAGGCATGAGGGTGCGGAACTGGCGAATATAGTCTTCGAGATATTCGGTGAGCGATGGACGCACCAGTTGCCGCACCGCGGCGAGATCATCGTCGATGAACGTGTGCAGGGTGACGGTGATCTTGCCGGCGGCCGGGTCGAGTCCGGCTGCCTGCCGGGTCTCGCGATACAGCGCGATCTTTTCCCGCAGATCGCCAAGCGAAGGTCCAATCAGGCAAAGGATATTCGCGCCGAGCCGCGCCGCCTTGCGCCACGTATCACGGGATGCGCCGGTCAACCAGAATGAAAAGTGCGGCTGGACCGGTCGGGGAAACGTCCGGATATCCGTCGGCGTGCCGTCCACGCCCGGCATTGTCACGGACTCGCCCGCCCAGAGGCGTTGCACCGTCTGGATCACGGGTTCCAGCGTGTCACGCCTGCCAGCGAACGCCTCCGGCCGGAACGCGAAGTCCTGACGATGCCATCCGCTTGCGAACGACAGTGCGACGCGGCCGCCGGAAAGATTGTCGACGACCGACCATTCCTCGGCGATCCGAACCGGGTCGTGCAACGGCGCGACCACGCTGCCCGCGCGGAGCTGGATGCGGTGTGTCACCATCGCCAGCGCGGCGGCAAGCACGGAGGGATTCGGATACAGGCCGCCGAACGTCTGGAAATGCCGCTCCGGCGTCCAGATGGCGCTGAACCCTTCCTCATCGGCGAGTCGTGCCGCGTTCATCAACAGATCATATTTGCCGCCCGCCTGTCCCGATCCGTCGGACGAGAAGAACAGCAAGCTGAAATCGAGCGGTCGGACGGAGGGACGGACGTCGCGTTTCTGCGCCAGCCGGGCGCGCAAAGCGGCTTTCTGCGCATCGGTCAATTGATTGATGCGCTCATGCAGATTTGTCATCGCAATATTCCTGGCGAGGCGTCAAGCGGGAAAGATCAAGCCTGCTTCAGTAGTTCGCGGACTTCGTCGTCCGACAGATGCGACATGTCGTTGAGCAGCGTGTCGAGGTTGGCGGCGTCCGTCTTGCCGAGCAGCTTGTCGGTGATCGCATCCGCCAGTTCCGCAATGGTGGGCTTGGTCAACATGTCCGCCGGGTTGATCGAGACGCCAAACGTCTGGTTGATCCGTCCGACGACCTGCAGCGCCAGGAGCGAGTTGCCACCCAGGTCGAAGAAGCTGTCGTTGCGCGCGATCGGACGGTCGCCAAGTGCGTCGCGCCAGATGGCGCTGAGTTGGTCTTCGAGCATCGCGGTGCCGGAATCGGAGGGGGAGTGACTCATGGGGAATCCTTCATCGGTCGGTTGAATGGGAGAGGGGACCGGATCTGCCGGCGTCGATACGGAAAGCGGCGCTGCATGGGATGTTGACGCGGCGGGCCGCGCACGGTCGATCCAGGCACGCCGGCGGTCGAACGGCATGGTCGGCAGCCAGGCCATCTTGGCGTCTTGGTCGTCCGACCACGCAGCCCAATCGATATCAATGCCCAAGGTCCATAGACGTCCCGCGGTGTCGAGCAATGCCCGGCCTTCGTCGGCGACGCCGCCGAGGCTCGATAACACGGCATGGTGTGGACCGACGATGCCGAGCGCCGCACTGCTCAGCGTTCGGCCGGGACCCAGCTCCAGCACCACGGCACCGGTTGCCACGTCCGTCGCGAGAGCCGCCTGTAGTGCCCGCGCGTATTGCACCGGGGCACGCAATTGACCAATCCAATAGGCAGGGTCCGTTGCCTGTGCATCGTCGAGCGGCCGGGACGTGACGGTCGAGAAGATCGGTACGTCCGGCAGGCGCAATGTGATGCCCTCGAAAGCCGCGCGATAGGTGTCGAGGACCGGCTCCATCAGTGGCGAATGGAACGCGTGCGAGGTGTTGAGACGCCGGTACGTGAGATGTTCGCGGTCGAGCAGCGATTCCAGCGCCGCAATGCCGGCGAAGCTGCCGGACACCACGCACGCCTTCGGCCCGTTGACCGCGGAGATGACGCAGTTGCCTACCTCTTCGGTGCCGGAGGCGAGCAGCGTGGACAGCGCGGTTTCGTCGAGGACGACGGCGAGCATTGCGCCGGCGGGGGCGCGCTGCATCGCCGCGCCGCGTGCAACGACAAGACGCAAGGCGTCGCGCAGGCTCATGACGTTCGCTAGCGTGGCGGCGACAAGCTCGCCAAGGCTGTGGCCTACGAATGCAACAGGCCGCACGCCGGCGTTCAGCCAAACGCGGCCAAGCGCCCATTCAAGCGCGAACAGCGCGGGTTGCGCGCCCGCTGTGTCGTCCAGCGTGAGGTCAGAGCCCGGATCGCGGCCGTCGGCGATAAGACGTCGCAGGTCGATGCCGTGGTCGGTACGCAGCCACTGCGCGCATTCGTCAAGCGCCGCAGCCAGGCGCGGTTCGGCTGCGGCTGCCGCAAGCCCCATGCCGATACGCTGCGCACCTTGTCCAGTGAACTGAAACAGGACAGGAGGTGACACATCGGGCGCTTCTTGCGGTGGCCGTTCGAATGCGGCGATCTCGCCAAAGGCTTTCGCTGCTTCGTTGGCATCGCCGGCAACGACAAAACCGCGATAACGCCGGTGCATGCGGCGCTGCTGCAGGGTGTACGACGCATCAGCGAGGGGCGGCGCGTCGCCTTCGTGCGACCAGACGCGTCCCAGCCGTCGTGCGAATTCAAAAAGACCGGCCGTCGACGTTGCGCTGAACGGCAGCAGCCAGGCATGCCGGGGCGTGGCCGTCGATTCGTCGGCCGCGATATCGGGTGCCTGCTCCAGTATCAGATGTGCGTTCGTGCCACCGATACCGAAGGAACTGACGCTTGCGCGACGCGGATGATGCTCATCCGGCCAGGGTAGCGGTTCACGAATCACGTAGAAAGGACTTTCATCGAGGTGCAATTCGGGATTGGCCTCGTGGAAGTGGAGGCTTGGAGGCAGAACGCCGTGACGTACTGCCTGCACCGCCTTGATCAGGCCGCCGATACCCGCGGCCGCACCGAGATGGCCGATATTGCTTTTGAGCGATGAGATACCGCAAAAACCGATGCGATCCGTGTCGAGCCGATACGCGCGTGTCAGTGCGGCGATCTCGATCGGATCACCGAGCGGTGTTGCCGTGCCGTGCGTCTCCACGTATCCGATGGTGTCGGCGGACACATCCGCGGTCGCCATGGCTTCCGCGATCACCCGTGCCTGGCCATCGACACTGGGCGCCGTGTAGCCGATCTTGACCCCACCGTCGTTGTTCACCGATGTGCCGCGTATCACGGCCAGCACGGGGACGCGGCGTTCGATGGCATCCTCGATGCGCATCAAGGCGACCATGCCGACGCCTGCGCCATCGATCGTGCCCTGGGCGGCGCGATCAAAGGGGCGGCAGTGTCCATCGGGCGAGAGGATGCCGCCGACCGTATGGAGATAGCCCTCCGGGTCGAATGCAGGGATGGCGGCCGCGCCGGCCAGGACCATGTCGCATTCGTGATTGGCCAAGGCGCTGCATCCGAGATGCACGGCGACCAGTCCCGTGGAACAGGCGGTGTTGAGGCTGATGGCCGGGCCGGTCAGATCGAGACGGTAAGCCAGCAGTGTGGCCGCCGAGTCCTTGCGGTTGATCATCTGTAGCGAATCGATGCCGACGGACCGCACGACATCGGCGTTCGGTATCAGGTGTTCTTCCAGATAACGGCTCAAACGGACACCGGCATACACACCGACGGTCCGGTCGTCGCCAGGGACGTAACCTGCCTGTTCGAGCGCTTCGTGCGCACATTCCATCAGCAGCCGCAGCTGGGGATCGGTGATTTCCGCTTCGCGTGCGGTCATCGAGAAGCATGTCGCATCGAAGTGCTTGACGTCGTCGAGCAGCGGTCGTGCCTTGACGTAATTCGGCGCGTCGAGCAGTTCCCGCGGTATGCCCGCCGCCATCAATGCCGCGTCGGAAAAGCGATGAATGGATTCCTTGCCGGCAACCACATTCCGCCATAACGTGTCCGCATCCGTGGCGTCGGGAAAACGCCCCGACAGGCCCACGACCGCGATACCCTCGAGTGCATCACGCATCTTTATTTCTCCGCTGTCGGCGCGCGTGCGCGCCGGATTGCCGCTGTTTGCGTTGTTCGATTCGCCTGCGAGCCGATGTAGAAAACACCTCTGTCCCTGCGCCATGCGGGGCCGCCTGCGTGCCCGATCGCGCGTCAATCCGGGACGCCAGCAGCTCGACGGTCGGGTAGCGGAACAGTTCTACTACCGGCAGTTCAAGTCCAAAATGCGTGAGAACGCCTGCCTGCACGGCGATCAGTCGCAGTGAATTGCCGCCAAGCTCGAAGAAATTGGTCCGCGTGTCGACCTCGGGCACGACGAGGATCTCCGCCCAGATCGCGGCGACTTTCACCTCGGTCGGCGTGGTGGCGCGGCGGCTCACGGGAACCGCGGCCTGCAATCGAGGGGCGGGCAGGCGCTGACGGTCGATCTTGCCGGTGATGGTGGTGGGCATCGCCGCGATGGCCTGCAGCGATACGGGCACCATATACGCCGGCAGTTCGCGCGCCAGATGTCGTCTGAGCATGTATTCCGGCTCATCCACGGAGGCATTCAGGACGACGTAGGCAGCCAGCTGCGGCTGGCCGTCGGCGTCCTCGAAGACCTTGACCGCCGCATGCTCGACGGCAGGAATGCGGCCCAGCGCGGCCTCGATCTCACCGGGCTCGACACGATTACCACGGATTTTTACCTGGGCATCGATGCGTCCCATCAGATCGATACTGCCGTCGTCGAGTCGCCGTCCCACATCGCCGGTCCGGTATAGCAGGGGACCATAGCCGCGCCCTGTGGCGAACGGATTGGGCACGAAAGCCTCCCGTGTCCGCACGGGATCGTTCGCGTAGCCGCGCGTGATGCCGATGCCGTCGATGTAGACCTCGCCGAAGGTGCCGACCGGGACCTCCCGTTGGTGCGCATCCAGGATCCAGACCAGCGTATTCGGGTTGGGTCGGCCGACCGGAATCCGGGGACGGAGCAGGTCGTCGTGGCCTACCACATGGTTCGCCGATGTCATCGTTGCTTCCGTCGGCCCGTATTGGTTGACGATCGACAGCGTGTCGCCAAAGACCGACCAGGCGCGCAAGCAGTCCTCGGCGGTTAAACGCTCCCCGCAGGGCATCAACGTATCCAGGCGGATGCCGGCCGGTGCGCCACGCGTCTCGGCCACCGTCAGCAGGGATCGCAGCAGCGTCGGGGTGATGCTGAAGAGTTTCGTGATGCCGTCTTGCGCAAGTCGCGTCATCAGCGCGGCGGGGTCGCGGGCCACGTCGTCCGGCAGTAGCACGGCGGTGGCGCCAGCGCTCCAGGTACCGAACAGGTCGCGCACCGACGGATCGAAGTTGAAGTTCGTGACCTGGAGGACACGGTCGTCCGGCACGACATCGCGTGCGCTTACCAGAAACGCCAGATCGTGCGCGACGCCGCGGTGCGGCACGGCCACGCTCTTCGGTATGCCGGTCGAACCGGAGGTCGTGATGACATAGGCGAGATCGTCGGGCGTGGGATCGCGGTGGGCCCGTAACACGCCGTCGACGCCCGACGGCACGATCACATGCCCCGTGAAGCCGATTGCCGCCACGCGATCGCCCGAATCGACAATCAGGAAGTTGATGCCGATCGCGCCGATGATCTGCGTGATGCGTTCATCCGGCCATTCAGGGTCGAGCGGTACATAGGCGCAGCCGGCCACCAGCGTGCCAAGCAGCGCAACGGTCCGTTCGATCGAACGATGCATGAGAATGCCAATCGGTGCCTGGCGTGGGGCGTCTGCCTGCAATAGTGCCCCCGCCAGCGTCTCGGCCGCCGCCAGAAGTTCGGCGTAACTGCGCGACACACCGTCCAGTGTCACGGCCGGCCGATCGGGCCAGCGTGCGGCGCTTTCCCTCACGAGTTGTACGACCGTCGCGTCACGCGGCGGAGCGAGCATCTGAGTTTGCGAGGCAGCATGTCCGGGAAGCTCCTCCGCAAGCGCGGGCGACAGCAGGGACAATGCATGCACGGGGCGATCGGGCGCCTCGGTGATCTGTGCCAGCGTGAAACAATACATCTCGATCAGGCGCGCGATCGTCGACGGCGCGAAAAGCGCCGTGTCGTATTCGACGTACCCTGAAAGTCGGCCGTCGCGTTCGAGCAGATGGACATTCAGATCGTATTTCGCCGCGCCTGGCAGTGCGTCGATGCGTTCCACCGTGAGTCCGGACATTTCGACGCTGTCGAGCGCACCGGTGTCCATCACGAACAGTATCTGAAACAGCGGCGCGTAGCCGAGGTGGCGTGGCGGATTCAGTTGCTCCACCAACCGCTCGAACGGCATGTCCTGATGTGTGTAGGCGTCGAGCAGTGTCTGTTTCGCGGCCGCGAGGTGCGTCGTAAATGGCTGGCTGTCGTCTACGGTCTGACGGATGACCAGCGTATTGACGAACAAACCAACGAGGCCTTCGAGTTCAGGGCGAAGCCGATTGGCGACAGGCGTGCCCACCACTACGTCGTCACGTTGCGTCAGTCGCGCCACGAGGGTCTGGAATGCTGCCAGCATCAACATGAAAAGCGACGCGCCTTGTTCGCGTGCGACACCGGCCAGGCGCGCGGCAAGTGCGTCCGGCAGCGCAAATGGCACGGTGCGGCCCGCATGCGCGGCAACGTCGGGCCGACGGTAATCGGTCGGCAACGTCGAGACCTCGGGCAGGTCGGAAAGCTTTGCGAGCCAATACACATCGAGACGTGCGAGGCGGTCCGACGACAGCCATTCCCGATGCCAGTCCGCATAATCGAAATAGCTGACCGGCAACGCCGGCAGGTCGGGTGGCGTGTGTTGGCGTGCCGCGTCATACAGGCGGCCGAGTTCCGCCTGGATGATTCCGGCGGACCAGCCGTCGCAAACAATGTGATGGAAAGACATCACGAGCACGTGGGCATCGGCGGCCGTTGCCAGCAAACCAATGCGCATCGTCCCATCGCGTGTCAGGTCGAACGGTTGGTTCGCCAGGGCCTGGATCGTCGTCTCGAGCGCGTCGTCCGCTACCGGTTCGGCAACCAGGGCGGGGAACGCAGGCCGTTGCGGTATCTGTCGTACCTGGTCACCTTGCGTGCTGAAGGTTACCGCAAGCACCGGGTGTCGGGCGACCAGCGCGTCGAGCGCTTGTCCCAATGCCGCGATATCCAGCGGCCCCGACATCCTCAGGGCGACCGACATGTTGTAGGTGGCGTTCGCGCCTTCGAGCCGGGCCAGGAACAGCATGCGTTGCTGCGCTGGAGAAAGCGGGTGGGCACCCTGGGCAGCGCGTTTTACGATTGCGGCCCCTTCGGTGGGCGATGTGCCATCGACGACGGCGACCTCCGACCGTGAGGCGATCTGCGCTGCCAATGCGTGGATCGTCGGCGCGGAGAAGACATCGCCGATGTCCACGGCAAGCCGGTGTTGGTTGACGAGCCGGGTGACGACACGGGTGGCAAGCAACGAATGCCCGCCGATCGCGAAGAAGCTGTCATGTCGGCTTATGCGTTCCACGCCGATCAGTTCGCGCCACACCTGCGCGATCAGCGATTCGATGGGCCCCTCTGGTGCTTCGAACGGGGTCGGGTCGCCCTGTTCGGTGGCGCCAGCCTCGAGTCCCGCCAGCGCACGCCGATCAAGCTTGCCGCTGGGCGTATAGGGGAGCGCCGCCACGCAAGCGATCGCTTGCGGCACCGCGAACGCCGGCAGGCGTTGTCGGGCGGCGGTGCGTAGACTCGCGATGTCGATGTTGGCCTGAGGCTCTGCAATGACGAAGGCGACCAGTCGTTCATCCCCAGCCGCCCCGCGCTGCACGGTCGCGGCTGCGCGCGCCACGCCAGGTTGCGATTCCAGAAGCGCCTCGATCTCGCCGAGTTCGATCCGAAACCCGCGCAATTTGGTTTGCAGATCACGCCGGCCGAGAAAAAGGTAATCACCGTCTGTTCGGCGCCGGACGAGATCCCCGGTCCGATAGAAACGCTCGCCGGGTTCGGCGAACGGCGGCGTGAAGAAACGCTCCGCCGTCAGTTCGGGACGGCCCAGGTAGCCGTCGCCCACGCCGATACCCCCGATAAGCAACTCGCCGACGACGCCGTCGGGTACTGGCCAACCCTTGTCGTCCACGGCGACGAGCTGGACGCCGGGTAGTGCCTGACCGATCGGTACAACGGCAGGCCAGTGGTCGAGCGACGTCGGTAGTCGTTTGAATGCGCATACGTCTGCACATTCGGTTGGGCCGTAGGTGTTGACGATCTCGGTACGTTGCGGCGTGGCGAGCAGCCAGTCGCGCAGCGGCCCGACGGCGATCGGCTCGCCACCGAGAAAAGCATGCCGCAGCGTCGCGATCCCATGCCAGCCATTTGCCGCGTCGGCTTCGACGATCGCATAGAACATGCTGGGGGTGCAGTTGACGACGCTGATGTGATGTCGTGCAATGTCTTGCACGACGGACGACGCATCGAAGTCCGGGTGGCTCTTGATCACCAGCGTGCCACCATGCAGCAACGGCGCGAACAGATTCTTTTGCGTCAGATCGAAGCTCAGCGCGCTCAACAGCAATACCCTGGTGTATGCGTGGAAATCGAAAGTGTCGGCGTACCAATGGAGCAGATTGACGAAATTGCGCTGCGTTACGACGGCGCCCTTCGGCCGACCGGTCGAGCCCGAGGTGAAGATCACATAGAAGGGCAGGGACATCGGATCGATGTCGCCCGTGTCCATGACAGGTGCGGTTGACGGATGCGCGGCGGCATCTCGGTGCAGGTGCGCGAGTGCCCGTTGCGATACGCCCCCGAGCGCGGGCATTTCCTCGCCGACGATCACGAGCGGTGGCGTGGCGTCCTCGATCATCGCCTGCAAGCGTTCGGCGGGATAGCCAGGGTCCATCGGCAGATACGCCGCACCGACCTTGCCGGCGGCCAGAACGACGGCAAGAAAACGTGCCGATGGCGTCAGGCAGACGCCAAGGCGGTCTCCGGGCCGCACCCCGGCCGCGATCAGGCAATGTGCATAACGGTTTGCCAGCCCGTCCAGTTCCCGATAGCACAGATCGCCGTCGGGCGACGAGACGGCCAAGGCGTCGGGATGACGCGCGGCGGCCAAGGCGACGAGCGCATGCACGGGCGCCGCCGGACGGTGGTCCGCGAGGGGGGACGCGTCGTCCGTCACGACGTTCGTGAGATTGCCGTGCCACTCACGGCGCAATTGCCGCAGATCGTCCTCATCGGTGAGAGCGAGCTGGCCGAGCGGCAGCGCGAGATCGGCCCCGAGCCTTTCCAGCCTGAACAGATAGCGGCGCGACAGATCGGCTATCCAGGCCGGGTCGTATTTGTCCGCGCGATATTCGAACAGGAGTGCCGCGCCGTCGGCGCTGTCCTCGACGAGCAGCGTGAGGTCGAACTTCGTCTGCGATGCGGGGAGCGGCAATGCGCGAACCGTCAGGCCGTCAAGTGTGAAGGTGGCGACGGACGCGGGTTGCATCGCGAACATCGCTTGGAACAGTGCGCCGCCGCCAGGTCTTTCGGCCGTGCGCAATACGTGCTCGAACGGCAGTTCCGCATGCGCCAGCGCATCGCGTACCGTGTTGGCCGCCTTGTCGAGAAAGGCCTGGAGGGCTTGGTCCGCGGCACAGTCGAAACGCAGCGCGACGGTGTTGGCGACAAAGCCGACGAGGGACAACCAGTCCGGATGCTGGCGGTTGGCGACAGGCGTGCCGATGACGACGTCCTCTTCGCCGGCATAGCGGCCAAGCAGGGCCGCGAAGGTGGCGACGAGCAATGTGAACCGCGTTGTCCGATGTTGCCTTGCCTGCGTGTCGAGTGCCTGCAGCAGCGCGGGCGGCATCGGTACACGGAGCGTGCCGGCCGGCTGGGCTGCCGATGACGCGCCGTCGGCGGGGAGGTTCAGCGGTGGCACGGGCCGCGCGAACTGCCGTTGCCAGTACTCGCGCGCCGGTGCCAGTGCCTTCCCGGCCGCGCGGCGGTTCTGCCACTGCACGAAATCGGCGTAGCGGCGGGTCGGCGCGCCGGCTTCGGCTGCATGCTTACCGCGCGCAACGGCATAACCGTCGGCAATCTCCCGCATGAGGATGCCGATCGAGACGCCGTCGCAGCAGACGTGGTGCAGCACGATCGAGAGGAAGTGCCGCTGTTCGCTGATCCGTAAGAGGCGGACCCGGCAAGGCCATTCTGTTGCCAGATCGAAGCGTCGGTCGGCATCGCCGCGGGCCAGCGTCATCGCGGCGTTTTCGGTCATGGTCGCGATGGGGAGCGTGAAGGCTGACGCATCGATGCGAGCGTCAGGCTCGCCGCCCTGCTCCACGATGCGGGTACGCAAGGTCTCGTGACGGCGGAATACGTCCGCGAATGCACACGTCAATGCGTCGGTGTCGAGCGGCCCATCGATCGCGAACAGGGCCGGCATGTGGTAGCTGGCATGGTGGGGCAGTGCGTTCGCCAGGCACATCTGGCGCTGTCCGTCCGAGAGGCGCGTCACCGCGTGCGCGTCGCTGTCGAAGGCGTTCCCGTCGTTGCATGCGGTGTCGTGTCTGTCCTCGCACGCTGCTGCGCCGGTGGGATCCGCGTCGTCAAGCGAGGCCGCATGCGCATCGAGCCCATGCAGGAGGTCGAGGATTTCCGTCTTGCGGCTGCGAATCTGGTCGATCAGCGGCGCTGTCAGCACACCGGGCGCGGCATCCGCGGCCAGTTTGCCGGCCTTTGCATAAAGGCGGATACCGCGTTGCTGTAGGTTGGCTACGAAGCTTACCGTGCTCAAAACAGAATCTCCTCCCGGTCCGTGCCGGGCGCGTCAGCGGCGCCGGAACGCGCCGCTAGCAGGGTGAGATAGGCGGCGAGATCCGCGACCGTCGCGCGCTCGAGAACCTCCCGCATCGGAATTTCCACACCGAATGCCTCCTTGCAGCGTGCGAGGATGCGGATGACCTGCAACGAATGGCCACCGATCTCGAAGAGGTTGGCGTGGATACCAAAACCGCTGAAGCCGAGCACCTCTTCCCAGATGGCCAGGATGGCGCGCTGCGTCTCGTTGACCGGCGCCGCTGCCGATTGCGCGAAGTCCGGATCGAAGGGCGGCAGCGCGGCGCGGTCCACCTTGCCGCTCGCGTTGCGTGGCAGCGCGTCGAGGAAGACGTATCCAGAGGGCTGCATGTATGACGGCAGCATCGACGCCGCGAATTCGCGGACCGCATCCACCGTCAGGCCGGCGTCGCCGGAACCGGCAAGGTAGGCAACGAGCCGCGGCTCGGCGCCGTCCTGCCGCGCGAACACGACGACTGTGTCTCGTATCGCGGGATGCCGCAGCAGCGCGGTCTCGATCTCGCCAAGTTCGACACGATGTCCGCGGATCTTTACCTGGTGATCTCGCCTGCCGGACAAGACAATCCGGCCGTCTGGCAGGAAACGCCCGATATCGCCGGTGCGGTAGACGCGCGTCTCGAAGCCGTCGAGCGCGGGCATCGCGACAAAGGCGCGGTCGGTCAGATCGGGGCGGTTACGATAGCCGCGCGCCTGACCGTCGCCCGCCAGGAACAACTCGCCCGCCACGCCAACGGGTGCCGGGTGCCCATTGGCGTCGAGGATGTACACGCGCTTGCCAGGCAGCGGCTTGCCGATGCTGTCGAAGCCGCCGGGTACACGCAACGTCATGGTCGAATACACGGTGTCTTCGGTTGGTCCGTACAGGTCGTAGACGCGTTCGACCGAACCCGTCGCATAGAGCGCGTCCACCAGCGACTGACGCAGCGGTTCCCCCGCCAGGTTGATCGTTCGCACGCCGGATGGCAGGGCCCCCGTTTCAAGCAACCCGGCTGCCGCCGAGGGCACCGTGTTGATCAACGTCACCGGTGTGGCAGGCATTGCCATCGGGCTCTCGCCGATGACGACGCAGCCACCATGCGCGAGCGGGCCGAACAACTCAAATGTCGAGATGTCGAAGGCGATCGACGTGCCGGCAAACACGGCGCGGAGTTCGTCTGACGAATATTGTTCACCGATCCAGGACAGCAGCGAGAGGACGTTGCGATGGCTGATCTCGACCCCTTTAGGACGACCGGTCGACCCAGATGTAAAGAGCACGTATGCAAGACCATCGGCATCGGCAGGCGGGGAAACGGTGCGTGCCGGGGACGCCATATCGTTTGCGGTGAGCGATTCGGGCGCGATACAGGCATAGGGCGCATCGGCGAGTGCATCGCGCAGCGTGGCAGGTGCGACAACCAGGGCCACGCCCGCGTCGTCAAGCATCTGGCTGACGCGCGCGGCCGGTGTGTTCAGATCGATCGGTAGATAGGCGGCGCCCGCTTTCCAGATACCCAGCAAGTGTGCTGGCAGCATCACGTCGCGCGGCACGCCGATGCCGACGACATCGCCGTGGCGTATGCCGAGCGCTTGCAGATTGGCGGCAATCCGATCCGAGGCCGTTTGCAATTGCGCGTAGGTCCATTGCGCGGCGTCGGTCCTTACCGCCGCCCGTTCTGGAAAGCGCTGGGCCGTCGCGTCGATCATGGCGTGTGCTGTGGCGTGAGGCGGTTGTGGAATCGTCCGCCGGTTCCAGTCGATAAGCTGGCGGTCACGCTCCGCCGGAGTAAGCAGCCCGAAGTGTCCGATAGCCTCATCGGGCCGGGCGATGAGCGCATCGAGCAACGTAGTGAAATGTCCCGCCATTCGCTCGACCGTCGCGTGGTCCAGTTTTGCGATGTCATATTCGAAGCGCAGCACGAGTCGCTCGCCGGTTTGAATCGCGATAAGCGCCAGGTCGGTCTGCGCGGCGGCGGTCGGGACCGGGATGCTCTCCATCGTAAGTCCACCGACCTGCAATGACTTGCCCGCCGCACCCGCGAGGAGATCAGCTGCTTGTGGCAACTGGCTCAGGTTGTGATACGCGAACATCACGCGGGAGAACGGATGCCGGGCGTCCGCGCTGCGTTGCCCGAAGCGTCTGACAAGATCGATGAAGGGCGTTTCACTATGCGCGAGCGCGCCTGTCACGGACTGTTTTGTCGTGGCGAGGACATCCGCGTATGACCGGCCGGCTTCAATGGCGATACGCATGACAAGCAGATTGACCCCATAGCCGACCCATTCGTCGAACGCGCCGTCCGGCCGCACTGCCACGGGCGTCACGATGGCGAGGTCCTGCTGGGCGGAGTATCTATGCAGCAGGGCAAAGAATGCCGCCATCAACGCCATGTTTCGGGTGACGCGCTGGTGGCCGCAGAGCGCATCGAGCGCCGCCACGCGCGCATCGTCTAGTTCCACGTCGAGGCTCATGCCCGAAGCGGGATTCGCATGGACGTTCATCGAAGCGTCGCCGGGCAAGGCGAGCGGCAGTTCGACGGACTCGATCGGCGTGGCGAGGCGTTCCGCCCAATACCGGGTGCCGGCTTCCGCGCGCGGGCTTTTCAGCAGCGTCGCGATGCGGGATCGATAATCTTTCTCGACCGGCGCCATCGACAAGGCCTTGCCTTCTGCAAGCTGCGTATATGCCGCGCCGAGTGTCGCCAGCACCGTTTGCAGCGATCGTAAATCGGCTACGAGATGATGCGCGATGAGCACGATCACGACGTCGTCCGGTGATATGCGCAGCACTTCCGCGCGGAACACGGGGCCGACGGCGAGATCGATCGGCTGGCGCACCAACGCGACGATGCGCGCCGTCAACGCGGTATCCGACACTTCCGTGACGTCATGCACCGATAACAGGCGGTCCGAAGGCGCAATCCAGCACTGTTCGATGTTGCCGTCCGCATCCTGCGTGAAACGGCTCGATAAGCCGCGATGGACACTGACAAGCGTCCGTAGCGCCTCGTCGAGTAGCGGGAGGGAGACGCTGTTCCTCAAGCGGAAAGGAAGCGCGAGGTTGAAGCAGGGAGACGCGTGGTCCCACAGTTGCGCCATCCAGATTGCTTCCTGGTAGGGCGTGAGTTCCGAGCGCTGGGTGCCTGGCGTCGTGCCGGGCCGCGCATGCGGCGCGGCATTGGCGAGTGCCTGTGGCGCGTCCGGCGTTTTTTCATGCAGTGTGCGGCGCGCAATATCAGCGGCCAGGACCGCAACGGGCCGGTCGTCCATCATGTCGGCCAGCTCGACGGCGACGCCTGCATGCTGGGCGAGCCGCACTTGAAGATCGACGAGGGCCAGCGAGTCGAAGCCCAGGCCCAGTAGCGGCGTGGCGCGCGCCTTTGCGTGCCGGGCATCGTCCGCTTGGACTGCGCCAAGGATTGTCGCAAGCAGGCGCTCGGTCAGTGCGTCGACGGTATCCACTGGGCTGAGCGCCACGGGCTGCGGGATGTCAGCATGCGGTGCGGTCCCCGATTCCGGCCTCGCGCGTGCAAGAATCGGCAGGGTGCCGTCCAGATAGGATTGCCTGACGAGCATGCGCTGGTTCTTGCCACTGGACGTTTTTGGCACGACGCCGGCCTGCACCAGTACCAGCTCTGCCAGCGGGATGCCATGCGTTGCGGCAACGGCGCCGGCGGCTTGTCGCGCGGCCGCATCGGCGTCCAGGGCGTGGCGCGCGGTACGTTGTACTTCCTGCACCACCACCAGTTTTTCATGGACGCCGTCGTCGATGCTGAACGCCGCGCCGCAGCCCGCCCGGAACGCGGGATTACTTTGTTCGACCGTCTGTTCGATATCGGTCGGGTAGTGGTTGCGGCCGCGGATGATGATCAGTTCCTTGAGCCGGCCGGTCACATAGAGTTCCTCGCCATCGAGCAGCCCGACGTCGCCCGTTCGAAGATAGGGCGGCGAGTCCTCGTCGACGATGCGTGCGTCGAACTGCGCGCGCGAGTCGGCCTCTCGATTCCAATAGCCGTCGGCGACACTGCCGCCTCTTACCCAGATCTCGCCAATCCGACCGTCGGCGCAGGCACGCAGCGTGACCGGATCGACAATACGGACATGCTGATCGCCCCCCACCCGACCGGAGCTGACGAGCGTTACTGCTGCCTGGTCCGGTTTGGGCGCGCTGCCGCGTCCTGCCTGCAAATCCTGCGCGTCCAAGCGCCGGGTGACCGCGCCGCCGCCGGGCTTGGCACCCGATACGAACAGCGTCGTCTCGGCCATCCCGTAACAGGGAAACATCGCGTTGCCATTGAATCCATGGTCGGCGAATGCCGATGTGAATTTCTCTAGCGTCAACGCCCGGACCGGTTCCGCGCCGTTGAACGTGACGCGCCAGGATGACAGGTCGAGACCGGCCTTGTCGGCTTCGCTGATCCGCGTCGCGCAAAACTCATACGCGAAATTGGGGCCGCCGCTCGTGGTCGCGCGATAGGTCGAAATCGCGCGTAACCATTTCACGGGCTGCTGCAGAAACTCGAATGGCGACATCAGCGTCGACGGGATGCCGAGGTAGACCGGTTGCAGCACGTTCCCGATCAGTCCCATATCGTGATAAAGGGGACACCAGCCGACGAAGACCGTGTCTGGGCCGTGCTGAAAACCGTCGCGAATCGCTTTCTCGTTTGCCAGCAAGTTACGGTGCGTGACGCGTACGCCCTTGGGCTTGCCTGTCGAGCCCGAGGTGTATTGGAGGAAGGCCAGCGGGCTCGCCGGCAGTGTGGCAATGGCCGATTTACCGTACGTCGTCGTCAATGTGTCGGTGCCGATGACCGTTGGTATGCTCTTCGCGTTTGTTGGCGCGATCTCTTCCCGGATCGCATCGATCAGGTCGTCGCTCGTCAGGATCGCGGCCGCCTGGCAATCGTCGATGATGGCGGCAAGGCGGTTCTGTCGCGCCGCGCGACCCGACGGCGGATAGGCGGGAACGGCCGGGCAGCCGGCGTACAGGCAGCCAAAAAAGGCGGCGATGAAATCGAGCCCGGGGCGATAGAGCAGGAGCACCGGCTCTCCGTTCGGGCATGCGCGTCGGAGCCGCTCGGCGATAGCATCGGCTCGTCGGTCCAATTCCGCAAAGGTAAGCAGGGCTTCGGCGCCGTCGGTCAGGAAACGGAAAGCGATGTCGTCCGGTTTCACGGCGGACCAGTGACGCAGGCACTCGCCGAAGTTGTGCAGCTCGTCGAACCGACGCATCGTGGATTCAAAGACAGTCATTATCATGCTCCGGTACTACGCAAAGGCAGTCGCATGGAAGAAAGGGCAGGGCGCGTTGCACGTGGTTGCCGTATATGAGGACGTCGTACCGTTCATGCCGCACCGTCCGATTGCCTGGCGAATGCCAGTCGCCTGCGCAGGATGGTGCCGGCAAGTACGAGGCATGCCGCGCTGGCGATCATCGAGAAGCCGACCCAGTACGACGATTTGCTGGCGATCTGTGCATACAGTGCGCCGCCCAGTGTGCCGCCTAGCAAGGAACCGACGAGCGCGGTCAGGCCCAACATGCCGAACACGGTACCGGCGTAGGTGCGTGCGATCGAACGGTTAGCGGCCGTGTCGATCGTCGGATCGATGACCATCTCGCCGATCGTATACACGGCGATCATGAGGCCGAACGACGCAAAGCCGGGCAACGTGGCGAATCCCGCGAAACTCGCCGCCACGAGCGCAAAGCCCATCGCCAGCATCGCGCTGTCGGAGTAGCGCCGACTGAGCCACTGGGTGAGCGGCAATTGCAGGGCGATGATCACCGCCGCGTTAATCGTGAAGATAAGCCCGGACGCGGCGACTCCGAATGTCTGGTTCGCGTGCAGTGGCAGCGTCAATTCGAGCTGAATGTAGATGGCGTAGAAAACGACGTTCACTGCCGACATCGCGAGAAAGGTCTTGCTCGAAAGAATCTCGCGCAGTGCGGTGGAAAACGCATAAGCGGGTGTCTGGCGTGATGGCTGCGGCCGGTCGCCTTTCGACCGATCTACTTTGCGACTCGATATCACGAAGAACAGCAGTACGGCAGCCTGAATCCCGGCGGCGACGAGAAAGATGACTTCGGGAGACATCCGGATCAGTACGCCGCCCAGGACGCCGCCCACTGCGACGCCGAGGTTGTTGAATACATTGCGCGTCGCATAGGCGAAGTGCAACTGGTCGTCGTGGACGACCTTCGCCAGCACCGATTTCGAAGCGGGGATGAATAGTGCCGCGCTGCCTCCAAGCATTGCCGCGCTGACGAGGAGCGCGCTGTCTTGCCGAAACAGCGCGAGTCCGACATAGGAGGCGATACGAAAGAGATTCCCGAACACGATCGCCACGAACTCCCCGTGCCGATCGGCGACATAGCCACCATAGAGAATCAATCCACGTTGACAGGCGGACTTGACGGTGAGCAAGACGCCGGCAAAGGCAACGGACAGTCCGATGTCCTTGACGACATAGACGGCAAGATAGGGAATCACCATGAAGCTGCCGGCATTGATGAGCAGCTGGAAAATCAGAATCAGCCGCGCCACGGGGGGCAGCGCGATGATACGGGACAGCATGGACATGGTGCGCTCCGAAGAGGTCTCGCGGATTCAAGCGGCCGAATCCACGGACCGCAGTGTCAGTTGGTGAACCTGTCCGTACACGTGAAATACTTCTGGCCCACGTTGCAACGACAGATTCCTCGCAGCGCGATCAATCAACGTATCGTCGACGCGAGAGGGCGCGGGCCAATGCAGCGACAAGCGGTTGACGCCGGGCTTCAATGCATGCGCCGGAATCGTGGTGTTCCCGCGTGTCCACGTGCTGGCTACATCGATCGTGGCTGTCTCGCTGCCGTTGACATTCACCGTACAACGCCCCGGACCGGCAAGGCCGCGTGGTGTGCGGACCACGGATCGCAGAACGCCATCGCGGCCTCCATCCGCGACGAAGAAGAACTCGGTTGTTGCTGAAACGGACTGCAAGTAGGCCGGGTTTTCGTGGAATGGGCGGAGCGCTGCGTGATGCCGTGCGGCGTGTTGCGGCTGTAACAGATTCTGCGCGCTGCCTGGTTGCAGGTAGACGTCGAACAACAGTGCATGCCATGTATCGAGGGCGTCCGTGTCCCCATGACGCCGAAGCGCATCGACCATCGCGCGTTTTAATTCGTGGTCCGCCAGATGGGGATTCAGCTTGAATCCCATATATCGCTCGATTTGTGCGATATCCAATTCGTCAAATGCGGAATGCGTCCAGCGCGGTTGCAGGCTCGTTTCGAATTTCAGGAAACATTGAAACCAGCGACGGGCGTCGTCCGGTGCCGTGTCGATTGCAAGGTCGACCCAATGCCGGACGATGTTGCCGGATTGTCCCCAATTGGCGTTATGAATCGCGGCAAGGAACATCGCACTTGCACGGGCGCGCGCCGATAGCGCATGGACTGGCTTCCAGGTGGCTGTCGGCGTCGAGGTCGATTTCCCATCATGCCAGGCATCTGCCACGGCGCGTGCCGCATGATGCGCCAACGTATCGATGCCCTGTTCGGTCAGGTGGCAGTAGTCGAGAAAGTACTTCCGGTCCGGCAAGGAACTGCCGTCGGCTTCAGCAAAGCACTGTGGCAGATCCACGATGCCGATGCCAACGTCGTAGGCCAGGCGACGCATCGCGGTGATCGCGCGAGAGTGTACGCCGGGTGCTTGAGGCACCGGCAGGATGGCGGCCATGTCCCGCGCTTTCTCAAGCCAGATGCGCGCTTTTGCGGCACCGGAGGCGTGGAGCACCCCTTGTCCTTTGAGCCATAGGCTGTGTGGCGCGAAGCCATTGTCCAAGGCGATCATCTCATCCGCCAGTGCCACGACGCGGTTGTGGTCTTCGGCATCCAAAGCCGCTTCCGCCTGGATCCGGCGCGCTTCCCATGCCGCGAGATTTTCTCCGGAAAGGAATGGGGGCGCATTCTCGAAACCGGGTTTCCAATCGCGTAAATTGAATTCAGGGATGATCAGCACGACCTTCGTCCCGGACGACGTGCGAATCTCCGAGAGCGTGGCGACAAGGCGCGACGCCAGCGTATCGAGTGCACTTTCCAGCTGGGCCACGAACGCCGCGAAACCGTCGATACGCAAGGCCGAGGAAAGCGCAACCAGATCGACGTACTGGAAGATATCGCCGGCCGACAACCAATTGTTTCCGACGAAAAGTACCAGCGCATCTGGCTGGAACAGCGCCGCGGCCTGACGCGACACGGCGACGCTTTCGGTGAAGCTCATGTTCGTCCGCGCAAGATCCACGACCTGCACGGGCGTGTTCGTAGCGGTATCGAAATGCTTCTGTAGCAAGCCCGCCGGTGTCAGATAAGGATCGTACAAGAAACCGCGCCCGGCGGATTCACCAACAAATATGACACGCCGTGCCGATGGGTCGGGTTCGATGCGATCAACATCGGCCCACGTGCGCCAGACGCCGTGCGGGTCCTTGACGCGCTCGAATCGCTGCGGGTTGTTCGGCACGCGTTGCCAGCAGCCAATCGCGTCCGGCGTTGCATCCTCAACGGTTGCAGGGCGCCGCGTTGCGCTTGCCGTCCCGGCCAATACAAGCGATTTCACGAGATCGATGATCTCGGTTGCATCGCTGTTATCTTTGATTAGTTTAGCTAATCGAATCAATGTTGGAGAACTCGTCATCACTGTACTCGACTCTTAGATGAAACTGTAGACGTTATGCGCGATTCCTGACGATACGATTGGCGCCGTATTGTCAAATCGTCTCAGCCAGGTTTCCGGCACACCGTCTCGATCAATCAACCTATCCTCGATCACGAGGCAGTCGATGGCGGAGCGCAGGAAGCAAATCAGCGCGTCTTCGATGGTTCGCACAATGGGTTCGTCTTTCAGGTTGAAGGACGTGTTCAACAACAAAGGGCACCCGGTTTTCCGATAAAAGCACTCTATCAACCTGGCGTAGCGTGGACTGATCGATTCATCGACGGTCTGGACACGGGCCGATCCGTCGACGTGCGTGATGGACGGCAAATCAAGCTCGGAACGCGTCTGGCACGTTTCGAGCATGAACGGCGACGGGTAATCGATATCGAAATGGCGTGACGCATGTGCCGCCAGCACAGACGGTGCGAACGGACGAAATCCCTCCCGCTTCTTGACGGCCTTGTTGATCCGTTCGCGCATGTCCGGGACGCGTGGATCGGCGAGAATCGAACGGGCACCTAGTGCACGTGGGCCGAACTCCATGGATCCTTGGACCCAGCCAATGACTTTGCCGTCGGCGAGCCGGGATGCGACTGCTTCGAGAAGGGCATTTTCCTTGCCGGTAAACGATTGCCAGTGGGCCGGCGAATTTTCCAGAAGGCGTGCGACGTCGCTTCCCGAATTGGCACTGCCGAGGTAGACATGGTTGAGCTTTCCCAAGTCCGGTGCTTCGCCTGTCAGCAGGACGTGGCCAAGGGCCGCGGCGCCAAATGCGCAACCTGAGTCGTTTGACGCAGGTTGCACGAAGACGTTCTTGAATGGACCTTCACGATGGATCCGTCCGTTTGCCACGCAATTAAGCGCCACGCCGCCTGCGAGACACAGGTTATCGGAAGGGGTCAGTGCATGCAGATAGCGGACCTTCTCGAGCAGCAAACTTTCGAGAACATGCTGCAAGCTGCGTGCAACGTCATAATGAAAGGGGTCCAGCGCCGCGCCTCGTTGCCTGGCGGGCCGTCCGAACAGCGACACCAGCGCGCCGCTGAACATCACGTCTTCGCCGACGAAGGAGAAGTACCGGAGATCCAGCTCGAAATGCCCGCCATCGCTGCGCCGAACCAATTGGGACATGGGTTCGACCAGCGTCGGTTTGCCGTAGGGCGCCAGCCCCATGACCTTGTATTCACCCTCGTTGACCTCGAAACCGAGATAAGCGGTGATCGTGCTGTAAAGCAAGCCGATCGAATGCGGAAAATCAACCGTGCTAAGCAAGTTCAGGTCGCTGCCCTGACCCCGGGCGAACGACATCGTGTTCCACTCCCCCACGCCATCCACTGTCAATACCGCGGCATTGTCGAATCCTGAATAATAATAGGCCGACGCGGCATGGGAGCGGTGATGCTCGAAGTATTCGATGCGACCCTCGAAACCCAGAACGTCACGGATATCCCGGGTCACGTTTGCCGGATCTGCCTGCTTGCGGAACGACAGGCCAGGTCGGACGCTCAGATGTGGCAGTGTCATCCAGAGCTGGCGTTCGAGTTTCTTTACTGGATCTTCGTAATACGCGACACAATCGATATCCGTGATATCGAGTCCCGCCGCATCAAGGCAGTAACGAAAAGCATGCTGCGGAATGGACGGATCGTGCTTGAGACGCGTGAACCGTTCTTCTTCCGCTGCCGCAACAAGCTTGCCGTTCACGAGAATGCAGCATGCCGCGTCGTGATAGTGAGCCGATATGCCGACGATGTTCATGCAGGGTTCCTTATTCGGTCTTGCAATGTGTTGTCGCAGTTATTCGCTACGCGGCCTAGCGTCGATTACACCGAGCTTGATGAAGAGTTCACGTACGGTATAGATCGAACTGATCGCGTAAGGAAAGCCCGCGAACAGCGAGTTCTGTTCGAGCGCGGCAAAGATTTCGTCAGGCTGCCACCCGACCTCGAGCGCTGCCTTCGCGTGGAATTCGATCAGTCCGGGATAGGCGTTGATCGCGGCAAGCGTCGTCAGCGTAATCAAGGTACGCGTCTTGATCGATAGTCGATCATCGCCGAAGAAATCACCGTACATCTCTACATTGATATCGTGATAACCCGGTGAGACCTCTCGCAGCTTGTTCAGGACGAGGTCGCCGTTGTCCGGCTCTAGCGCCTTGATCGCGGCCAGTCCTTTTTTGTATCGTTCGCTCCACGTCGATCTATCGATCATGGGACACTCCTTCGGTTGGTCAAGATTCACGATTGCATTCACGAGTATCCGGACTCGAGATGAGGAACGTTCGTTCCATAGGTCGCCATCGTTCGCGCGACCTCCTTGCGTAATACGTTGAGCAGCGTGAGTTTTGATATCTGTATGGCGAGCCAGATAATGATCACCCCCATCAGATAACTGAGCGGTATCGAGAGCAACGGGTTCGGGAAATGCTCGTGTACGACGCCTGATGAGATCGAAATCAGCGGCGTGGAAAGCAGCACGATTAACAGTAATTGATAAAATAGAATCTTGCCATGCATGGCTTTTTTCATCGAATAATGCCAAACGCGATGCTTTTCCTCGGCGTTGCATTTGCGGAATTCGGGTATGGATCGATAGTTGAAATAAAGCATTGGGTTGTCCAATAAAAAGCACTTTCAACAACAAAGATGTGCGACATACAATTTCTTTACATCTTTCCCAGCAAATACATTCCAATTTTCATTCTTGAACCTCGGGGCGTGAAAATTGCCCTGTCGTTCTACAGACCGGTAACAAGACGCAGCAACGCAATATGTGACAAACAAGATAGTGGATACGATTATCATGTTCGAATTTCGCAGATATCCGGCCGAAACCGCAGCCTAAGCTGTAGATGATGCAATGATCTGCGTAGTCATTGTTGGATCACAAGCGCCGTGCATGGATGACGATTTGATTTAAGGCATACGCTATGCAGCTTGACCAAGCATCGTGGCTTTGTATCCCGGGCGCATCTTTGCCCGATAGCACAGAGCTTAATCCACCTCTTCAGAGAAGGGTGGAAAGGTTAGCTAATATTATTTAACGCAATATTACAATTCAAACGAAAGATCACTACGCATGAAATGGATCGCTTGATAACTCTAAAGATTGCGAATGTAGATTGATAGGGCCCTTAACTTTCTATCAATTAATTACTGACTCATGCAATTAGTCTAGCACACACGTTTTGCTTAAGTAAATACGTAAATTAATGTCATTGGTCGTGCGTGAATTTGTATGGTTAAATAGGTTTTATGATGAATGTTCATATTCGTTTCATTGATTGATGTTGATCTGGGGTGCGAAGGCAACATTGCACAAAACGATGCCGAAGGAATAATACATGTCAGTCCTTTCGGTTGGCGTAATACGCATGCCCGGATACCAAATGGATGCGGGCTGAATCGTTACGTGCTGAACGAGCATGCGGTCCGGCATCGGGATTGTGAAGTCAATCGGTGACAGGTGGGTGAAGCATCGACACATTGCCGGCCAGCGCGGCAACGTGCATGCGGGCAGCGCGCCGATGGATGCGGGCTTGGGGGGCGTGGACCTAGGTCGTGCCAAGGTCAAGGTGGAAGAATTGGTTGAATCCTGTTTGCGCATAGCTTCCAAAGCGTTCGCCCTTGACGAAACCATGTCGAGAATAGAGCATGATTGCCGGCTCGAACGCGTCGCCCGAACCGGTTTCAAGGCTCACGCGCGTATAGTTGCGTGTCCGTGCGATTGAAAGCAGATGATCCAGCATGTACGATGCGACACCTTTTCGAACATGGGCCGGAAGCGTTCTCATCGATTTGATTTCGCCATGCGACGATGTGAGTTCGCGCAATGCGCCGCAACCGAGTAACGCAGCTTCTTCCCATGCTGTGAAGAAGCTGATGTCAGGTCGTGTCAGGCCCGATAGGTCGAGGGCTGAGACGCTATCGGGAGGAGAGTTTGCATACATGCCTTGCAAGTGTAAGCGAAGTATCCCCAATACTTGGGGGTCGTTGAAATCACCTTGCTTGATGTACATGACGATGTTTTCCTCTGATCGATCACTGAAGCTGCCTGACCCGTACGCTTGATCGGATGATACGGGGGCGTCATTCGGGCAATAAAGAGATGATGTCGAAGACGCTATTTACACGGCCCGATTTTGCCTTGTTCATTCTCGGACATGCAACACGTTTTGATAAAATCGGGAGAAGAGGCTCTGCTCCGATGGCATGCCTGTAATCTTGATGTCTGACACAGAATGTGGGAAACATCGCGTTGATGCTTGAGCCGTACTTCCGTTTGCTGTTTCAGTGGGCCTTGATTGTGCATGCGCGCTGCGCAGACGATGGTGTGTCACGTGTCGACGTTCTTCGATGTGAGTCATTCGAACTTTTTGCCAGTCACCAATATGGATAATAAGTGGATCAAGTATTTTCGCAATAACGGATCAGGGTTGACGTTGTTCTGTTTCCCTTATTCCGGGGCGGGACCATCGGCTTTTCGAGACTGGGAGAAAGCACTCTCACCAAGCGTCGATATCGCGGCCATACAGTTGCCAGGCCGGGAGGGCAGGATAACCGAGCCGCCCTTTACGAGATTCGCGCAATTGATTCCCGCACTTGGCGAAGCGATTCGACCGCAATTGAACGGGTCCTTCATGTTTTTTGGTCATAGCCTGGGAGGCTTGGTGTGCTATGAGTTGTCATGCTGGTTAATCGCCCAGGGTTTGCCGGTACCTCGCCATCTTTTCATCTCCGCAATTCGTGCGCCGCATTGTTCTCGACGGGCGCGTACGTTGCATGATCTCCCTGATGCGGAGTTGGTTGACGAATTGCGGCGGCTTAACGGCACCCCGAAGGCAATCCTGGACAATCCCGCGTTGCTGGGATTCTTCTTGCCGGCGCTCAGAGCCGATCTGGCGCTTTCGGAAACGTACGTTCACCACGCCACAGCGCCGCTCGATATACCGATCACGGTTTTTTCGGGGCAACGCGATCCTTATGTCGATGCCGACGAGATATCCGCTTGGCACGGCCATACGGAACACGCGTTCTCGTGGCACAGAATGGATGGAGACCATTTTTATATCAATACGCCTGCTCGGACGGTCTTGTTCGAAACGTTGCAGCGCACTATTGCTGCCATGCTTTCAATCGAGCGCACCGAAGCGTAGCCGTTGTTGCATTCGAAGGGTGTCTGCCGCGCCGCACTGGTAAAAGATGTGGCTGGCTTGCCCGTTTTCAATGGCAATCGGTTTTTTTACTCATTGCCCTCTTTTGCGCATACGAATATGCGCGGATTTTTAAAAACATAAAATAGGAATAGAAAATATAATATTAGTACAACGGAATATGAAATTGAAATTTCAGTTAACTATTTTGATTCCTGGGGCCTGCCCGCTCTATGCTGTTCGGGCGTTCAGTGTGCCGGTCATCGCTTCAGTGCGGTAGCGCATGTCAGCATGAAGGCGCAAATGTGACGGTTCAGTATCGTGTTTTGGTTGTTTGATGTGACTGGACGCTTGATGTGAGGGCGCCGCGATCAGCTTTTGCGAGGGAGGCAATGCATCTGGTCCCCGCGAGCCGTGTCTTTTTCCTGTAGGCGGCCTGGCCGCATATGGATCGATGCGATAAGCCGCGCAGCGACGCCCCTGCCACGGCAGGAATGCATGCAAGTAACCCGCAATGCGCCGTCGGTTCCCCGCGTGTTCCACCGCACCACAATAAACGCGCCTGCGATCTCCCTTCCTACCGTGACGATAAAGTATCCGATGAGCAGCGTGAGCCTATATTTTTCCCCGCTTATGTCGTAAACCGTCTTATCGGATATCCATGACACTCGGGCATCCCTGTTTCGCGCTACTCCGTAGGGGAATTGGCGGTCTCGCCAGACTGCGGCACGACGATGGTTGGACCGAGTGTATTTAGTGCAAATGCTATCGTGTTTGATTCTTTTACTAATAAGAAACTAGCGGTTCTCGCAGGCCGACATCCGTTTATCGTTGGTGGATTAGGGAGTTTTCTGGCAGTAGTTGGGTTGGCAATTAGCCTGATGACACTGCTTGCCTCTCGCGATACTGTGGTCAAGCATGCTCATGAAACGTCGAAAAACGTTACCGCGGTTCTGGTCAGCAATATTGCCCGGATGATTGAAACGTCGGATAACGCACTTCGTGGTTTGATCGTCGCACTGAACAAGCCGGCTATTCAATCCATGGACCCGGCGTTGCGTCACGAACTGTTGTTCGACCGGACGGCTGCCGAGTACGTCACCGGCATGGGCGTGACGGACGATAAAGGTCGTTTGATCGACGGTTGCTGTTCCAGCACCCACACATGGGATTTCAGTGACCGGGACTATTTCACGGTTCATCGTCAGTCGCCGAATGTTGGGCTCTATGCGTCACCGGTCTATCAGGCGCGGACGCGACAAGGTGAACGATCCATTGCTATCACGAGAAGGGTGAATCACCCCGATGGGTCATTCGGCGGGGTGGCGATCGAGGCTATTGATGTCGACTATTTCAACCAACTGCTTTCAAAACTGGATGTAGGACCTCATGGCATTACAGCGGTCGTACGGACCGATGGGACGCTGGTGGCTAGAAATCCGCCAGTCCCCATGGATCGGATAGCAGAGCCGAGGAAGTCAGCGGTGTTTCCGCGCATGCTGAATCGTGACTCGGGATTCTATGCGTCAAAGTCTGCCATCGACGGGGTGTTTCGCCTCTATACGTTCCAGCGCGTTCCGGGGACGCCACTGATAGCAGTGGTGGCGCCGGCCGAAGACGACGTCTTGGCCGCCTGGAGGCGGTTGTCGTGGGTTGTCGGGATCTCCGCATCGGCCGTCAGCGTGGCGTTTTGTGCCGCGGTCTGGCTACTCGCGTTTGCAATGCGGGACCAGGTAAAGGCGCAATTGCTGCTCACCGAGCTGACCCAGACCGATGCGCTGACCGGACTTAAGAATCGCCGTGCCCTGGATGAGGTGCTCGAAAACGAGTGGAGCCGACTTCAGCGAAGCGATGGATGCTTGTCGCTACTGTTCGTAGATGCCGACAATTTCAAGCAGTACAATGACCGATACGGTCACGGTCAGGGCGATGTCGCTCTGAAGCACCTCTCCGCGTGTATCAATCGACACGTGCGTCGCCGCGGCGATTTCGTGGCCCGTTACGGTGGAGAAGAGTTTGTCGTCGTACTGCCCGACACCGATGAAGCGGGAGCGCTGCAGATTGCCGAGGCAATACGTCACGAAGTCGAGCATGGTGCATCGGCCGGACCCACGGAGGCGATTGCACATTTCACCGTCAGTATCGGCGTTGCAACAGGGCGACGTGTAAGTCCATCATCGCTTGCTGAATTGACTAATGCGGCAGATCTGGCGTTGTACGCGGCCAAACGCAATGGTAGAAATGCCGTGTATTCCGCACGCGATCTGATTGCACCGGTTCAGCTTCAGGCCTGATGGTGACCGTCCTCATGCGGTGACCGCGCGTTTGCCCGGAACCTACGCCGGTGACGCAGCCAATTCTGGCCTATGATCGAAGAACGGACTTCCGTTGTGCCAGCATGACAATACTTGTCCGTGAGTGCACTTACGCCGTTATCGTGGGCAGACAACGAAGTTTTTCATCCTGTTGGAAAAGTCTATGTCTGTTATGCGCAGCCCCCTGATGGCCGGCTTGGCGTCCTTATTTCTATTTTCGGTGCCGTTCGTTCGCTCGCCCCATGCGCAAGACCGCAGGACCGTGCTTGAACCGATGTTTCCCTCACACGTTTGCGCCGCGCTTACCGCGGGCCCCGCTGCTGAACCAAAGGACGATACATCCCGTCTTCAGTCCGCTATCGACAATTGTCCCGACGGTGATGCTGTTCGACTGCTGGCCGATGCCAAAGGTAACCGGTTTTTCAGTCGCCCACTCACCATGAAGTCCGGCGTGACACTCTGGCTTGACCGAGGCGTGGTGCTCACCGCCAGTAGCGATCCGCGTAATTACGATCGGGATGGGCGGTGTGGCACTATTGACGCGCGAGGAGACGGTTGTCGTCCTTTTATCCTGTTCGACCGTACACGAGGGGGCGGTATCGTCGGTGACGGCACGATCGATGGGCAGGGAGGAGTGCCGCTGACCGGTCAAGTCGAAACGTGGTGGCAACTCGCCCGCCGAGCGCAAAGAGAAGGCGGCAAACAAAACGCACCACGCCTTATCCAGGTCGATCACGCCCGCGATATCACTTTCTATCGCGTGACCCTGCGCAACGCGGCAAATTTTCATGTGGCCATGAACGATGTCAAGGGCGCGACGTTTTGGGGCATTCGCATCGACACGCCTGCCAATGCGCGCAACACGGACGGCATCGATCCCGGCGCTTCCGAGGACATCACCATTGCACATGACTTCATTCGCACCGGCGACGACAACGTGGCGATCAAGGCTGGCCGTGGCGGTGCGACGCGCCATGTCTCGCTGCTCGACAATCACTTTTACTGGGGGCATGGGATGTCGATAGGCAGCGAGACGGTCGGCGGCGTCAGTAGCATTCTGATTCGCGATCTGACGCTCGATGGAACCACCTCGGGCCTGCGAATCAAGAGCGACGGCAGTCGCGGGGGGCAGGTGAGTGATGTGCTGTACGAGCACGTGTGCATGCGCGACAACCGCCGTCCGATCGATTTCGACACGCGTTACGATGTCAGGGCGCAGGGTGGGGCCATACCGGTCTATCGCGATATCGTCCTGCATGACGTTATCGGGGACGCGGGCACGTTGGTGATGCGTGGCTACGACGCGGCCCATCCCATGAGCGTCATGCTGGACGGCGTTCACTTTGCGTCGGATGCGCGCTGGGAGATCGCCAATGCACAACTTTCGATAGGCGCGGGTGGTGTATGGCCCCCACCATCAGGGGGCGCATCGATGCTGGATGAAAGAGATCATGCGCGCTGCGATGACCGTTGGGTCGCGTTTCCGTCGTCTCAATAACCCTATCCCGAGATAGGCCGTGACGGATGCAAACGGTTATTGCCGCGCAACATGAAGCGCTACGACGGTGGGGTATCCGTACTCAGCCAGACAGGTCGACCGTGACCGCATCCCGGATCACATGACATCCATGATCCGGGCGCTGCAGTGACCGGCGCCTGCAGGGATGGTTTAAGCCGGTATGGTCACTGTCAGCAATTAAACTGCTTACGCAAGATCGAATCGATCGAGATTCATCACCTTCGTCCATGCCGCAACGAAGTCACGGATGAATTTTTCCTGTGCGTCCGCGCTTGCATAGACTTCCGATATCGCCCGAAGTTGGGCATGTGCTCCAAAGATCAGGTCGACGCGCGTACCGGTCCATTTTCGCTCCCCGGTGTTACGATCACGCCCTTCGAAAACGTCCCGCGCCGATGAGAGTGGCTTCCATTCCGTACCCATGTCGAGCAAGTTACAGAAGAAGTCATTGGTCAGTGTCTCCGGCCGGTCGGTCAGCACGCCATGCGATTCCGGGCCTGCTTTAACGTTCAAGACGCGCAAGCCGCCGATCAACACCGTTAGCTCCGGTGCCGTCAATGTCAGCAACTGCGCCCTGTCGATCAGCAATGCTTCGGCAGAAGCGCGGTATTTGCCCTTTAGGTAATTACGGAAGCCGTCGGCAATCGGTTCCAGCGCCGCGACGGATTGGACATCAGTCTGGTCCTGGGTCGCATCCGTGCGACCTGGCGTGAAAGGTACGCTGACCGGGTGACCGGCGTTCTTTGCGGCCTGCTCGACGGCGGCGCTGCCGCCCAACACGATGAGGTCCGCCAGCGAAATCTTCTTGCCGTCGGCCTGGGCGCTATTGAACGCGCTCTTGACGTCTTCGAGGACCGTCAGCACCTTCGCCAGCTGCTCCGGCTGATTCACCGGCCAATCTTTCTGCGGCGCGAGGCGAATACGTGCGCCATTGGCGCCGCCCCGTTTGTCCGATCCGCGGAAAGTGGATGCAGATGCCCATGCGGCCGATACGAGTTGCGAAACCGACAGTCCCGACGCCAGGATCTTCTGCTTAAGCGCGGCAATGTCCTGCTCGTTCACTAACGGGTGATCGACCGCCGGAATCGGGTCCTGCCAGATCAATTCTTCAGTGGGGACTTCCGGCCCGAGGTAGCGGGCCCGCGGTCCCATATCGCGGTGCGTCAGCTTGAACCAGGCACGTGCGAAGGCATCGGCGAGCTGATCCGGGTTGTCCAGAAAACGTCTTGAAATTTTCTCGTAGGCCGGATCGAAGCGCAACGCGAGGTCGGTGGTGAGCATCGTCGGTCGCAGTTTCTTCGACGAATCATGCGCATGCGGGATTATTTCGTCGGCACCCTTGGCAACCCACTGATGCGCCCCGGCGGGGCTTTTCGTCAATTCCCATTCGTACTTGAACAGGTTCTCGAAGAAACCGTTGCTCCACTTCGTTGGCGTGGTGGTCCAGGTGACTTCCAGGCCGCTGGTGATCGTGTCGCCGCCCTTGCCGGTGCCAAAGCTGTTCTTCCAGCCCAACCCCTGGTTTTCCAGATCCGTCGCCTCGGGTTCGGGGCCAACGTTGTCCGCGGGGCCCGCGCCGTGTGTTTTGCCGAACGTATGACCGCCGGCGATCAGCGCGACCGTCTCTTCGTCGTTCATGGCCATACGGGCGAACGTTTCGCGAATGTCATGCGCCGCGGCAAGCGGATCCGGGTTGCCATCAGGTCCTTCCGGGTTGACATAGATCAGGCCCATCTGCACGGCACCCAACGGGTTCTCCAGGATTCGCCCGTTGTTGTCGCGGCTGACCTCTTCGCCATGCTTTTCTTCATCGGCGACAATCACGCCGCCGTCGCCGTACTCGCCGGTCGCTCCTTTACCATAGCGCACATCGCCGCCCAGCCAGGTTTTCTCATTACCCCAGTAGACGTCTTGATCCGGTTCCCACGTGTCCTCGCGGCCGCCCGCGAAACCAAAGGTCTTGAAACCCATGGTCTCCAGCGCAACGTTGCCGGTGAGGATCAACAGATCCGCCCATGATATCTTCTGGCCGTACTTCTGCTTGATCGGCCAGAGCAGGCGGCGGGCCTTGTCCAGGCTCACGTTGTCAGGCCAGCTGTTGAGCGGCGCGAACCGTTGCTGGCCGCGCCCGGCGCCACCGCGTCCGTCGCCGATGCGATAAGTGCCCGCGCTATGCCATGCCATGCGGATAAATAGCGGACCATAGTGGCCGAAGTCTGCCGGCCACCATTCCTTTGAATCGGTCATAAGGGCCGCGAGGTCCTTCTTCACAGCCGCCAAGTCAAGGCTCTTGAATGCCTCGGCGTAGCGGAAGCTGCTGTCCAACGGGTTGGCCTTGCCTGAGTGCTGGCTGAGCAGGTCTACGCGCAGTTGCTTCGGCCACCAGTCACGGTTGGTGGTGCCGCCGCCAGCGGCATGGTTGAAAGGGCATTTCGCTTCGCTTGACATCTGCCATCTCCTTGCGGGTTAACCATTTATGGGTTCCGATTACCTGCCCTCGAGCGTGAGACTTCGACGCTGGAAGGGCAAGCCGGCAACGCGTTTTACGTTAAATTTCACGCGTCCCCATCGGGCGTGCCTGAGTGCGAGGCTTCCGCCCGAATACCCTGTTTCGTATCAGTGAAATACCACGCGCATCGCTTCTGCTGGACAATATATCGGAGAGTGATGGCAAATTGAATGTGAATCTCGCTATCGATTGATAGTGCCTGACTATCGATTGCAGGGTTGCGTTAAAGTTTTGTTATGCGCATTGCCAGCGTTCGTGCGGCTGAGTCAGTAGCGGCGATTGCCCATAACGGCATCGGGTGCGCTCTGACCCGTGATGGCGATCATTTCACTTCCGCGCATGGAATGGTTCGTGTGTAGCGCGGTAAAGGCGATTGAATGCTTGGTGTGCTTGTACCCGTGCAATCGCCTCTCGCCGGGGCGCTCGCATCGCATAAGCGCTTATGTGGTTGCCAAGTCCCTTTTTGGTAATGGCAGATTAGCGGTGCGATAGTCCTGCAGCGAGCACGCCGTCGATACAAATCTGCTCATCTTCGTCGCCCGTGCCGCCGCTCGCACCCATTGCGCCGAGCACCGTGCCATTCGCTGAGGTGATTACGATCGCGCCGGTCTGCGGCACGAACTTCCCGCCGGACGTTGCCGCGAGTGCGTTGAAAAACGCCGGGTTTTCTTTCGCGCGCTCCAGCAACGTGCGAGAGGCAACGCCCATGCCCCATGCGGCGGCGGCTTTTCCATGAGCGATGTCGATACGTAAGGCGGTCGCGCCGTCCTCGCGATAAGTCAGCTTGACGAGGCCAGCCTCGTCAAGCACGACAACCGCCATCGGCCGAAACTTATTGTTGCGTGCACTTACGAGCGCCTCGGCAGCAATCTTTTGTGCGATATCTAGCGACAGGGTTTCCATTTTTTTACCTTCGGACAGTACTGGTTGCATATTGATGTATGGACAGGCGGCGCGCTACGGGTGCGCGTCGCCTGGCGCAGCCCTCTAGCTTAGATGAAATCGCTTACCAGCACGAAAAGGTACATGAAATATTAGCGTCTGCGTATGACGTTCCAGTGAGGACACGAGAGGCGCGGGCAAATGTACTGTTGTGTTTGTCGGTCGCTCTTGTCGTCGCTGGCCATGGGTTGAGCGGTAAGCGGGTCCAACCCCGCGCGGGTAGCTGATAGCGCGAAAGGGTGTGAACGGGTTCATGGTCGACATTTGGGACCAGGCCGTCCCATGCGAGCCAATATGCAAGGCCGTGCCGCAAAGAGAGCAGCTAGGCGTGATGCGCGAGCGCGCGTCACACCATCTCCGTGATCTAGGACCTGAGATCTGTCTGTCGACCGCGACAGCTTGCACTGTTGGGTCTTATCGGGCAGCACAGTCCGGAAGCACGCGTTCGAGAATGCGCATCGCTTCGTCAAACACAGCCTTTTCGATGGTCAAGGGAAAAAGGAACCGGATCACGTTCGCGTGTTCGCCGCAGATAAGCAGCAAAAGGCCCTGGGATAAAGCCGCGGCTTGAACGCGTTTTGCAAATGCGGCGTCGGGCGTGTATTCGTCGCCAGGGGTGCAGAACTCGACGGCGATCATTGCGCCCGGGCCGCGAATGTCGGCGATGTGCGGGACGCAGTCCTTCAGCATCGTCAGCTTTTGTTTCAAGAGATTTCCGAGCTCGGTTGCACGCTCGCATAGATGCTCTTCATCTATGATGTCTAGCACCGCGTGCGCGGCGGCCACCGCGAGCGGATTACCGGCATACGTCCCGCCCAGGCCACCTGGCGCCGCTGCATCCATGATGGCCGCGCTTCCGACCACCCCTGACAGTGGCATGCCACCGGCAAGGCTCTTGGCAATGGTGATCAAATCCGGTACGACCTCATGGTGCTGCATCGCGAACAATTTCCCGGTTCGCGCGAAACCGGTTTGCACCTCATCGGCAATCAGCAAGATGCCGTACGCGTCGCAGATTTCGCGCAAGCCGCGCACGAATTCGGGAGGTGCCGGATTGAAACCGCCTTCGCCTTGCACAGGCTCGAAAATGATGGCCGCTACGCGCTGCGGATCGACATCGGCCTTGAACAGGTAGCGCAATGCCTTAAGTGATGCCTCGGTGTCGATGCCGGCCGTCGCATTCGGAAACGGCACGTGATATACATCGCCTGGGAAGGGGCCGAAACCGATCTTGTACGGGGCCACTTTTCCAGTGAGCGCCATGCCCATCATGGTGCGTCCGTGAAAACCGCCTCCGAATGCGATCACGGCTGTCCGCCCGGTTGCCACGCGGGCGATCTTGACGGCGTTCTCCACCGCTTCGGCGCCTGTTGTGAAGAAGGCGGTTTTCTTCGCAGCCTTGCCTGGCGCGCGCGCGTTGATGCGCTCCGCCAATTCCACGTATGACGCATAGGGCACGATCTGGTAGGCGGTATGCGTAAAACGGTCCAATTGCGCGCGCATGGCTGCGACGATCTTCGGATGGCGATGGCCGGTGTTCAGCACGGCAATGCCCGCCGCAAAATCGATAAAGCGGCGGCCCTCAACGTCCCATAATTCCGCGTTGCACGCCCGATCGGCGTAGAAATCGCACATCACGCCAACGCCACGTGGCGTGGCGGCATCTTTACGGGCGTGCAAGGAGGCATTGCTGATAGTCATGATCTTGTCGAAGCTGAACTGGGCAAAGGGCGGCGCATGACAAAAAAGCATGTCGGCACGGATTGATGGGCAATATAATCAGCAATGGCTCTTTTAAAAAGAGCCATTTTAAAATAAAAATAGGAGCCAATGAATGAAGGCGGCACTGCTGACCGAGTGGCTGGTGCAACGTCTCGACCGTCGTGAAGGATCGCCGCTGTATCGGCAGTTGCACCGCCTGTTGCAGCAGGCCATCCTGACGCAAACCTTGAAAGCGGGGACGCGGTTGCCGTCGTCACGCGTGCTGGCGGCGGAGATCGGTCTTGGACGTAATACGGTCACCCAGGTGTACGAGCAATTGACGCTCGAGGGCTACGTCAGTGCGGCAACTGGGCGAGGCACTTATGTCGCTGATACCTCTCCGGACCAGATCGATGGTGTGACGGCAAATGCCGCGGATGCAGTCGATCATGGCGCGGCGCCTTCGGATCTGTCGTGCCGCGGTAGACGCTTGATCGACGAGGCGGGCGCATCGAATCGTCAATGGGGTGCGTTCATGCCGGGCGTGCCCGACGTGTCGCGGTTTCCGGGGCATGTGTGGACCCGCTTGCAAAACAAGTACTGGCGCAAGATGTCGCCCGATTTGCTGACGTATGCATCGGGCGGCGGCTTGCCCGCGCTACGGCGCGCGTTGGCCGACTATCTGGGGGCTGCGCGTATGGTGCAATGCAGGCCAGAACAGATCATCATCACGACGGGCATCCACCAATCGGTTGATCTGACGGCGCGGCTGCTATCGGATCCCGGCGATGTCGTCTGGACAGAGGAACCGGGATATTGGGGCGTCCGCAGCGTAATGCACGCCTGCGGCCTGGATACGCACGCCATCCCGGTAGATGGCGAGGGCATGGCGCCTTCTCCCACCGATCTGTCCGTGCCGCCGAAATTGATTCTGGTGACGCCGTCGCATCAGTATCCGATGGGCAGCGTCATGAGCCTGGCGCGCCGGCGGATGCTGCTCGAATATGCACGGCAGCATCAATGCTGGGTGATCGAGGACGACTACGATAGCGAATTCCGCTATGGCAGCCGCCCGCTCGCGTCGTTGCAAGGCCTGGACAACGCGGGGCGGGTGATCTACGTAGGAAGCTTTGGCAAGACGCTATTTCCGGGATTGCGGATCGGTTATGTCGTAGTGCCCCAGGCTTATGCGGATGCCTTCGCCGTGGCCAGTTCCGAGCTGTATCGTGAAGGGCAACTGATGCAGCAGGCGGTGCTTGCGGAATTCATCGCGGAAGGACATTTCGCCTCGCATATTCGAAAGATGCGTGCGCTTTACGGTCATCGCCGGCAAATCCTGCTCGACGCGATCACAAACCGCTACGGTCATGACATGACGCTGACAGGCAGCGACGCCGGTCTGCACCTGGTCGCGCAATGGTCAGCCGACATCGACGACACTGCCGTAACGGCCGCGGCTTTGGCGCGTGGCATCCTCGTGCGGCCGCTTTCCCGTTATTTCTCCGAGCCCTCCCGTGCCCAGTCCGGATGGCTGCTCGGCTATGCTTGCGTACCCGACGAGCAGGTTCGCCCTGCATTCGACACGCTGGCATCTGTCCTCGACCAGTATTGCAAGCGTGGAAAGAAAACTGTCCGTTGATATTATTTTTCATCCAGAGCGGCTGTTAAACTATCCACTTTGGATGATGAAAGAGGACGCGCCAGTTGCCGTGCCGTCGACGGCCGCTGCGGAGCAAGAGCATGCCAGGTCAGGTTATCGTAAAGCAGCAAAAGAAGAATGCCAAAAACACGGAAGCATCCGATCGCATTGCCGCCTTGCCCGATCCGGCGCTTCGCCAATTGGATATTGGTCAGCGGTTGAAGGAACTGCGGCTCCAGATGAAGCTGAGTATCCGCGGCCTTGCCGAGGCGGCGGGATTGACACATAGCACGATTGCGCAAATCGAATCGAACAAGGTCAGTCCGTCGATTGGTTCGATGAAGCGGATATTGGACGTCATGAACATGCCCTTGAGCGCTTTTTTTGCGCAGGCCGAGGGAAAGAGCGAGGAGCAGATCTTTTTCGCGGCGACAGATCTGGTGGAGTTGGCCGACGGCCAGAAGCTTTCCTATCGGCAGGTGGGATATGACCTGAAAGGCAAGGCCATCATGATGCTGCATGAGCGCTATGCGCCGGGTGCCGATACGGGCGAAGCCTATTCGCATGAGGCGGAAGAGTGCGGGATGGTGGTAAAAGGACGACTGATGGTGGTCGTGGGAAGCGAGGAGCAATGCGTGGGAGCAGGCGAAGCGTATTATTTCGACAGCCGCCTTCCTCATCGGATGTACAACCCGTTCGATGAAGTATGCGAGGTCGTCAGTGCCGCCTCGCCGCCGACGTTCTAAAGGGACATGCGCGTGGGACATCTCGTAGGCGACGTATCGAGTTCCGCCCGGGGTTTTCCCTCCGAGGACGGTAAGCCCCTGGACATCGTTCGCAGTCAGGGCGCACATATGTGGGATGGCACCGGACGGCGATTCGTCGATACGGTGCTGGGCTTTGGCGCAACCATGCTCGGGCACGCCCCACAGGCTGTCATGGAACCGGTCCGCGCAGCCTTGACTGTCAATCCGATGCCCTCGGTCAATCACCCCGCCGAGGAGGCGGCCGCCTCTGTGATCGCTCGGCATACGGGGGCGCTGGACAAGATTATCTTCACGAATTCCGGCAGTGAAGCCGTCCATCTTGCGATCCGTATCGCCCGCGCCGCGACAGGCAAAAAACGGATTATCAAGATGGCGGCCGGATTCGATGGTTGGCTGGACGGTGTTGTTCTTGGAAATGTGGGGGCGGCGGAGGCCCTTTTCACCGATAGATCGCGTCCGGCAACCGAGCACGCTATTCTGACACGCTTCAACGATCCCGACGATATCGATACGGTTTTTGCCGAGTACGACGATATTGCCGCTGTGATTGTGGAACCAATGCTGGCGAACGCCGGTTGTATCGTGGCACGTCCCGGCTATCTTGCGCATCTGCAAGACGTCGCTCATCGGCACGGTGCTTTGTTGATTAGCGATGAGGTGTTGATGGGCTTCCGCCTGCATGCGGGATTGGCGTCGCATTGGTATGGCCTTGAGCCGGATCTGGCAAGTCTCGGCAAGGCCATCGGTAGCGGCATCGCGGTGGCTGCCGTCGCAGGCAAGGCAGACGTCATGCGGGTGGCGGAGCAGGGCCGGGCGCTGCGCGGTGGCACCTACAGTGGCAATCCGGTAGCGTGTGCTGCCGTTCAGGCAACCTTGCCGTTGCTGGCCCAATGCGACTATGCAGCGCTGCGTGCACGCGGGGACGCATTGCGAGAGAGCATCGTAGGTTGTTTCGCGCATCATGGCATGAAGGCCATCACCAGTGGTTATGGCAATGTTTTCGGGATATGGTTCGGCGACCATGCGCCAATGACTTACGAGGAGGCGCACGTCATGGCCGATCCGGTCGTGTCGCTGGCGTTGCATCACCAGTTACGTCGAGAAGGGCTGTTACTGATGCCTTCACCCTATGGCCGTCTTTATCTGTCTTTTGCCCACGACGAGGACGTTGTCGACCGGATATTGATGGCATTCAAACGCGCCGTACCGCGGTTGATATCCGCGCGCAGCTAGTTCCTATTGCAGTACCTGGCATGTCAGGGACATCCTAGTGTCCGGTTCGAGCGAGGTGGATTGTTTAACATCCATGTGTGCAAAAAAACTTGACATTGGTGTTTTGGTGACAAATATTCCCCATCCAGCGTAGTGCTGTCAGGTGATCGCATCCTGGTCACACGATCGAATTTCAAGATCGTAAGGACAGGAGTGCGAAATGAAATTGCATAGACAAATCCACATACCCTTGATCGCGGAGTTTAAATTGAAACGTCTCGTAAGTCTTTTGCTTGTCGGTATGGCCATGGGGGGATTCTCGGCAGCGCACGCACGGGATCTCACGGTAGTGTCGTGGGGCGGCAATTTTCAGGATGCGCAGCGCGAGATCGATTTCAAGCCTTTCGAGAAAATACTCGGTAAGCCGGTGCTTGATCAAAGTTGGGACGGCGGCATTGGCGTCATCCAGGCCAAGCTCAAAGCCGGCGTGCCGAATTGGGATGTAGTAGAAGTCGAATCGGAAGATCTCGGACAAGGTTGCGATGACGGCCTGTTCGAAAAACTCGACTGGACGCAATTAGGCGGCAAAGAGAATTTCATCCCGGCGGCAGTCAGTGAATGCGGTGTGGGCACGATGGTGTGGTCGACCGGTTTGTCTTACGATGGCAATGTCCTGAAAAATGGGCCGAAGAGCTGGGCCGATTTTTGGGATACAAAAAAATTCCCTGGCAAACGTGCACTGCGCAAAGGTCCTAAATACACGCTCGAGTTTGCTTTGATTGCGGATGGCGTGGCGCCGAAGGATGTCTACAAGGTGCTTGCAACGCCGGCAGGCGTCGATCGGGCATTCAAGAAGCTCGACCAGTTGAAATCGAACATCATCTGGTGGGATGCGGGCGCGGTGCCGCTGCAACTGCTGGCGTCGGGGCAGGTGGTAATGACCGCGGCTTATAACGGGCGTATCACCGGTATCAATCGTAGCGACAATCGCAACTTCAAATTTGTGTTTCCGGGAAGCATCTCCGCGGTGGATTCCTGGGTGATCCTGAAGGGTTCGCCGAACAAGGCCGACGCAATGAAGTTTATCGCCTATGCGAGCCGTCCCGAAGTGCAGGCGAAATTGCCACAGTATATTGCCTACGGTATGACGAATGTGAAGGCACAGGCACTGGTTCCAGCAAAGTACGCGGCGGAATTGCCAACTGCACCGGAGAACCAGGCTGGATCGATTTCACTTGATGCGGATTTCTGGACCGACAATGTAGGGCCGCTGACGCAGCGCTTCAACGCCTGGCTTGCCCGGTAAGCCTCCGGTACGACGACGTGGTCGCCCACGAAAGCTGGTGGATGTAAGGGGCCCGACGTGCTGTACATACCGGGCCGACCCAGAACACGGGATGCAGGAGATGTGGCATGAGTGCTCTTATTACCTTCGATTCGGTCTCCAAGCGCTACGGAGACGTCGACGTCATCAACGGTCTGAACCTCAAGATCGAGCGTGGCGAGTTCGTCAGTCTGCTCGGCCCTTCGGGCTCGGGAAAAACGACGATGCTGATGATGCTGGCGGGTTTCGAGATGCCCAGCGGTGGTCGAATCCTGGTGGATGGCAAGCGTGTCGATCATTTGCCGGCGCATGCGCGAAACATGGGGGTGGTATTTCAGAATTACGCGTTGTTTCCGCACATGAGCGTGGCCGACAATATCGCGTTTCCGCTGAAGATGCGTGGCTTACCCCGGTCGGAGGTCAAGGTTCGCGTTGCGCGTGCGTTGGATATGGTGAAGTTGTCCACCGCGAGTGCACGCAAGCCGGCGCAGCTGTCAGGCGGTCAGCAGCAACGTATCGCGCTGGCGCGTGCCCTGGTCTTCGAGCCGGAAGTCGTGCTGATGGATGAGCCGCTCGGCGCCTTGGACAAACAGTTACGCGAGCATATGCAGCTCGAATTGCGCGAGTTGCACAGATCGCTTGGATTGACGGCGGTCTTTGTCACCCATGACCAGAATGAAGCCATCACGATGTCGGATCGTATTGCGGTGTTCAACGCCGGGAGGATCGAGCAGATCGACTCCCCGGAGCGCATCTACGCGCGTCCCAAGACGCGTTTTGTCGCGCAGTTTATCGGCGAGACGAATCTGATGCACGGCACCGTCACCGGGAGTGACGACCACTATACGACCATTACACTTGATGACGGGACATCGGTTCAGGGTACCGCCGATCGGACATTCCGTAACGGCGTCGACATTGTGCTGTCGGTGCGCCCGGAATCGATCGTGCTCGGCGGCGGGCCGGGCGGGAACGCGCTGGATGCGATCGTCGAGGACATTGTGTTCCAGGGCGACCACACGCGCGTACATCTACGCCGTGGCGAGAGCCGCCTGGCGGCGCGGTTGGCGAATGATACCGCCGTATTGGAAATTGGACAGTCAACCCAGTTCAGCTTCGCGCCGCATGCTTGCGCATTGGTGCCGCGATGAGGCAGACCCGCAGCTATTCCGGACAGATTGCCGCACCGGAGCCGCGAGACGATCACGATCGCGTGCGCCAGAAAGGACCGTCCGGTGAGCCCGGAGAGAAAGGCATGCGTCACCGTCTTCGATGGATTAACGGGCCTGCATCCTTGCGTTCGCTTGCCTTGATGCTGCCGCTTGCCATATTTCTGTGCGTTTTCTTTGTCTTGCCGCTGTATCACGTATTGAAGACGGCCGTCTATAACGATGCCGTGAAAGTGGGCATGCCCCGGACCAGCGCGGCGATCGCCGCATGGGACGGAAAGTCCGCGGTGCCGGATGCAGTCCGTCGCGCGTTACTTGCCGATACGGCATGGGGTGAAGACAACCGCGAGCAGTTCGGTGGCGCGGTACGGCAGTTGAATGCCGATCACCCCGGTTTTCGTAGTCTGATGTCGAAGACGCAGCGGATGTCGGGCAGTGGGGCATCGGCGCCCGCCCTGGACGATATAGACGCGCGTTGGGCGGACCTGACCTACTGGCGCACGATCAAGCGGGATGCGCATGTGCTGACGGACGCGAATCTGCTTGCAGCAATCGATATGCATCGGGATGCCGATGGGCATATTGTGTCGTTGCCAGAAGGCATATCGGCGAATCGCGCGATTATCTGGCGGACTTTCCTGGTGTCGTTCGTCGTCACGCTGGTCTGCGTTGTGCTAGGCGTGCCTTACGGCATCATCGCCGCGGCGACGACAGGATGGGGTCGTCGTCTGATGTTGACGATGGTACTGATTCCGTTGTGGACTTCGTTGCTTGTTCGTTCCGCCGCATGGGTCGTGATCCTGCAGCAGCATGGTGTGGTGAATGACTTCCTGATCACGATGGGCGCCATCACGAAACCGCTGCAACTCATCTATAACCGGACCGGCGTGCTTTTGGCGATGTCCCAGGTATTACTGCCTTTCATGGTGCTACCGGTATTCAGCGCCGCGCGTGCTGTGCCCCCGAACCTGATGCGTGCGGCGTCCTCGCTTGGCGCGCGCCCGGTGTCGGCGTTCGTGCGGGTTTTGCTGCCGTTGATCCTGTCCGGGATCGTGTCAGGCGCTCTGCTTGTGTTCATGTCCGCGATCGGTTATTACATCACGCCGACCTTGGTAGGGAGCGCGAGCGACCAGATGATCAGTTCGGTAATCGCATTTTATGCGACCGGCACGGCCGATTGGGGGCGGGCAGCCGCGCTCAGCGTGATACTGCTGGCGGTAACGATGGTGTTCTACGCGGGCTACGTAAAGGTCTCGAAGGCGAACGCGTTGATGGGGGAGTGAAACGGATATGAAAAAGGTGCTTGCAACGGCGTTCGCGATGGTGGTCATGGTCTTCCTTATCGGGCCGATGCTGGCGATCTTACCCCTTGCGTTTACGTCGAATACTTTTTTAACCTATCCGATCCATGCGTTTTCGTTCCGTTGGTTCGAGGCTTTGTGGGAAAGCGATGCCTGGGCGCGATCAATCGTCAATAGTCTGACAGTAGGAGCGGGTTCGACCTTGCTTGCAACGGTGCTTGGTACATTGGCTGCGCTGGGTCTGCGTGCGAAGCACTTGCCGTTTGCCGGAACGGCAAAGACGCTGTTTCTTCTGCCGATGGTCGTGCCTGCGGTGGTGCTTGGTGTCGGTATGCAGATTGTGTTCGGCAGGCTGGGCATCGCAAGTACTTATGCGGGCGTGGTGGTGGCGCATACCGTGCTCGCACTGCCGTTCGTGCTGGTGAATGTGCTCGGCGCGCTTTCCGCAATCGACCGATCAATGGAGCGTGCTGCGGGCAGTCTCGGCGCGGGGCGATTCAAGACATTTTGGTATGTATTGCTACCATTAGCGATGCCCGGGATCGCTTCCGGTGCCGTATTTGCTTTTGCGACGTCGCTGGATGAAGTTGTGGTCACGTTGTTTGTCGCCGGCCCCAATCAGTGGACACTGGCGCTGCAGATGTTTCAAAGCCTGCGCGAAAACGTTACGCCAATCATCACCGCGGCGGCTTCAGTACTGATCGTGGGCACGCTGCTGTTGATTGCGATGAGCGCGTTGGCGAAGCTGCATCAGCAACGTGCAAATAAGGCAGAGGTGCGCTGAGGTTCGTTGGCAACGATGTTCCGTAGCAGGTGGTCAGGTGACAGTTAGCGCCACGCCGCGCAGAAAGTCTCGATATCCATATGCTGAAAATCGGCAAGCCGCTCCCTTATCATGTCATCTGTCCAGTTCCACCAGGCAAGTGCTTGCAACTGGCGCGCAATATCGGGAGGGAAGCGCTCCCGGATCTTTCGGGCTGGAATACCTCCTACGATCGTATATGGCGCGACGTCACGACTCACAACCGCGCCGGCGGCAAGCACCGCACCGTCACTGACGGTAACGCCGGGTAGCACGATGACACCATGGCCGATCCAGACGTCATTGCCGATCACGACCCGATCGCGATGGCGTGAGCTGAAAAAATCGGCGTCGCGTACTGCGTCATCGAAATAGTATTCGGGACAGTAGGTGAAACGATGCTGCGATACCCGGTCTGTAGGGTGGTTCGGCGCGCCTATACGCACGTTCGCCGCTATCGCACAGAAACGGCCGATTTCGGCATCGGAGACGATGCAACGCTCGCCGATGTAGGAGTAGTCACCGAGCGATGCGTATTCGATAACGCTGTCGGAGAGGATTTCGCAGCGCCGCCCGATGCATGCCTCGCGCAGGCGCGCACTTGCGCTGACGACCGTTTCCGCGATTTTCGGGTGTAGACGTTCCAGATCGTTCATGGTCGAGGCAATGAAAGGCATTAGTAGGGTGGCGGTGGCGCGGAGCAACAGCGCCTGCCGCATTGTTACATTTCTGGGCCAGCGCTCCGCTGCGGCGAGACATGATCGATCGGGACCACACTTCTCCAGGCCTGCCAATATCAAGGCGTGTGCCTTGTCTATCGTCTGCTGAACGTGTAATCAATGTCCCGTACTGTATAAGTCAACGATGACATCCATATGTCTAGATAGCGCGGTCTGGATGCACTATTCAAAGAGAGTGGTCGTACCACGCCTAGGGTGTTCCATGCCTTGCAACCTGTCAGTGGTCACCATTAAGATGTCGTGCACGCCGCATATATCGGAGTCGCCAGAGACCTTCTCTCATAGCGTGTAGTTCTGCATATTCTGTATTTTCACACACGGGATGGCATGTGAGCCGTCCGGCAATACACCTCGTTTCAAGCACGCCGGGTTGTAGCGCAGCAAACTTCCGCTATTCAATCATTCTCGACTATCGATGTTTCGGTGCAATGACATCTGGATGGTGAAAAAAATTTAGTCATACGCAGCTTCAGTATGTTCACGATTTTGCGCTTTTGCATTTTTTATCTTTATCGCGTCATTGTGATTCGACGCTGATTGGTAGGCGTATTTTGGCATCCTGTAGATCGACGGTGTGCTTGTTTCAACGAGGTAATGTAATGTCCGGTAGAAACCCGTTCGTCACATTCTTGCAGGCGGCAATGCCATGTTTGTTCGTCTGTTGGTCCGGCACCGTTTTTTCTGCCGATTCCAACGGGGCTGCGATGTCTTTCTGGACATCGCAGCCAGTGCAAACGAACGAAACGGTGGTAGTCAGCGGTGGCAATATCGGTCCTGCTGCTACGGCACGTCTCACTCGGATCAACGATACCGCGGTGGCCGGCCCGTTGGATGGGAGCAGCAACGCCAATAGCGGATGGGTGGATATCACGCCGACCCAGGCCACCGAGAATTCGCTAAAGTTTCAACTTCCGAATGGTGCACGCGGTGTCTATGCGTACCAGATTGTTAACAGCAGTGAGAGCGCTACAACCACGCATTGTGAATGCTCCCGACTCGAGGTAGGGGGAAGGCCGCGCAACCAATGCGACATTGAACCGTAATCTTTCGAGATGTCCCGCCTCATTTTGAAAAGCTAGACTGTTATCTTGCCGGGTACAGAGGATGGTACATATCTCAGAATAGAAGGTCAAAATGGGCTTCCATACGTACTTACTGTTTCTAATCGCTAGCCTGATCTTATGCCTCGTCCCAGGCCCTGACATGCTGCTACTTTTGGGACGTACCATCGCGCAGGGGCGCAAGGCCGGTTTGTACACCGCCGTAGGCATCAACCTTGGCGCATATGTTCACCTTTTCTGCGCTGCCACCGGGCTCTCCGCAATTGTCCTGGCCTCGGCCACGGCCTTCACGGTTGTGAAATGGGTTGGTGCGGGATATCTCTTTTACATTGGTTTTGGTGTGTTGCGCGCGAAAGGGCGAATCACACTTTTCGATGTTCAACCGGAAAAGCAAAGTTTACGGCGATCGTTTCTTCAGGGTTTTTTGAGCGATGTGTTGAATCCCAAGGTAGCGCTCTTTTTTCTCGCTTTTCTGCCTCAGTTTATTGAGCCGCATGATCCGAAAGCCGTGCTGCACATAATTGCGCTTGGCATCTCCGGCAATATGGTGGGTATTCTCACGAGCGTGACGTAGGGGTATGAACAAGGTAAGCGCGAATTCCTATCATAAGCCTTGCAGTTATGAAGGCGCCCATCGTTATTACTACTTGACGCATTAACGTCGGCTTTTTCTTGCGCTAATCTGAGCGGCCCTCTGCGATCCGGACGATCCGCAAATGGCTACCCTCGAACGCACCGCGTACCCGCGCTTTCCCGAGGTTCTGGCACCCCGGGAATTACAGG
>Ga0308167_1000219_pt1 | contig 125541 bp, 116 predicted proteins | sample PhyCR1_2_FD_202138 | JGI IMG/M metagenome (GOLD analysis project Ga0308167, IMG submission 202138) | Phyllosphere microbial communities from UC Gill Tract Community Farm, Albany, California, United States - DLSLRC.R1 | ecosystem: Host-associated > Plants > Phyllosphere > Unclassified | place...
CGGGTGCAACCGGTTAATACGGTCATACCAATCAATGCAGCAAGAGGTAAAATCAGCGCTTTTTTCATCGTATTCACCTTATATTAGTTGTCGAGTTCACTCATGTTACTAATTTCATTGCGATTGATTTGCTCGGTTTTACCGGTCTGAGCATCGCGGTATGAGACCAGTCCGGTATCATCATCAATTTGTGGCTTGCCATCGGTAACAATAGTGCGGCCATCGGTAGTCTTAATCGATTGATTAGATGCGCAACCCGCCAGGGTGCCTAAACAAAGGGCCACCAAAGCGACAGCCGAGAGGGATTTCATTTTCATTTTTTCATCTCCTTGAAGTAAATCCAGACGTATACAGCATAGACGCCTTTATAAATTTTGCTGGCCCTGCAGCGCTTCGTTGGCTAATTTTTGGCCAGAAAGGCGCGTGCAGGGGAATAATCGTCCACCTGTGCGCCGGATATAGCATTTATTGCCAATGAAAGCAGTCGGGCAGGTTATTTGTCCGCCTGGTTAAAGGATACGCAAATAATCCGCAGTAAAAAGGTCAGACCAGTAAAATTAATCTCACTGCCGCCGTCCAGGTGGTGCCGTCGGCGTCAGCTATGCTTAACCATGGAGGTGCTTATGTGTGGACGATTTGCGCAGTACAGCAGCCGGAATGACTATTTCGATGCGCTGGGGATTCCGGAAGATGAAATTATTTACGATCCGCAACCGATCGGCCGCTACAACGTGGCGCCCGGTAGCCGGGTGCTGTTGCTTAACCAGCACGATAACCAGCTGCATCTTGATCCGGTGCTGTGGGGTTACGGTCCCGACTGGTGGCACAAGGCCCCGTTGATCAATGCGCGCAGCGAAACCGCGGCGCAGGGACGGATGTTTAAACCGTTGTGGGCACAGGGTCGCGCTATCGTGCCAGCCGATGGCTGGTACGAATGGAAAAAACAGGGCAAGCAGAAGCAGCCGTGGTTTATCTACCATCGTCACCAGCAACCGCTGTTCTTCGCCGCTATCGGCAAAGCGCCTTATGACCGCGAGCACGGCAAAGAGGGATTTGTGATTGTGACTGCCGCCAGCGATAAGGGGATGGTTGATATTCACGATCGGCGGCCGCTGGTGCTGGAAGCCAGCGCAGTAACTGAGTGGCTAAGTGCGGAGACGACGCCAGAACGGGCGGTTGAGATTGCGCAGCAGGCGGCGTTACCGGAGCAGGCGTTTGCCTGGCACCCGGTGAGCCAGGCGGTGGGGAATATTCATCATCAGGATGCCAGCCTGATCGCGGAGATTGATGACCCGGCAGAGTGAGCCGCTACCGGGTCGGACAGGGCTGATAACCGTGCCGATCAACTGGGTGCGCCGATCGGCAGGGCCGATCAGAGGAGCGAGTCTTCCCCGGCTTTGGCGGCCGCTTTCTCGGCTTTCATCGCATTGATCGGATCGGAGGCGCTCAGCCAGCGATCGAATTTCTGGTAGGTGTCGATAAAGGTTTTAAAGTAGCTACTGGCTATGGTGGCGTTCTCTTTGTGGTTCATAAACGCGACTGCCAGTTTGAACGCATCTTCGTTATCAAATTTCATTTTTGTCTCCCTCGCTTCAGATCTATAGAGCGTAGCCTGATTAAGCCGCGCGTGCATTCAGACAACCGGCTGATAAACCGCAATAAAGCACCTCAATCTCAGCTGTCGGCCAGATTGGCGTTGATTCCCACTTACTTCACGTCAAATCCTTCTTATAATGCCAGCTTCACTCGTGAAGGAGACCCGCTTATGTTGAAAGGATTAACCGTTGCCGCTGCGCTGCTGCTGTCGGGCTGTAGCCTGATGCATAAACAGCCACCGGCGCCCCAGACCCTGCACTACCGCTGCGGTACCTTGCCGCTGACCGTCACCCTTGATGAAGCACAGCAGCAGGTCAGCTTTATTATGGATGGTCAGCCGCTGACGCTAAAACAGACGGTATCCGCCTCGGGTGCCCGCTACAGCGACGGCAACTATGTCTTCTGGTCCAAAGGAAACGGCGCGTTTATCGAACGTAACGATAAAATTGTCGTTAATGATTGTGAGCTGCAACCCGCCAGCTGACTGTTTATCTGAATGAGCGAACATTATGAGCGACAGCGATACGCTACACACCATTGCCCACCTGCGGCGTGAATATACCCGCGGCGGGCTGCGCCGTAAGGATCTGCCGGACGATCCTATCGTGCTGTTTGAACAGTGGCTGAGCCAGGCTTGCGAAGCGAAGCTGCCCGATCCGACGGCGATGACCGTGGCGACGGTGGATGAAGAGGGGCAGCCGTGGCAACGCATCGTTCTGCTGAAGCATTTTGATGCGCAGGGCATGGTGTTCTATACCAATCTGGGCAGCCGTAAGGCCTTGCAGCTGGCGCACAACCCGCGTATTTCGCTGCATTTCCCGTGGCACTTTCTGGAGCGTCAGGTGCTGGTGCTGGGTGAGGTCGAGAAGCTGTCGCCGCTGGAGGTGCTGAAGTACTTCCACAGCCGTCCGCGTGACAGCCAGATTGGTGCCTGGGTGTCGAAGCAGTCGAGTCGCATCTCCGCGCGCGGCATACTGGAAGGCAAGTTCCTTGAGCTTAAGCAGAAGTTCCAGCAGGGCGAGATCCCGCTGCCCAGTTTCTGGGGCGGCTACCGGGTGAAATTTCATACGGTGGAGTTCTGGCAGGGGGGCGAACATCGCCTGCACGATCGTTTCCTCTATCAGCGCGATCACGACGGCTGGAAAATCGACCGACTGGCACCCTGAATCGGTAAGATTCCCGCCTTTCAGCGCTGGCACAGAAGGCGTCAGCGCTTTATGCTATAGGCCTCATTTTTTTCGATTCCGCAACTCAGCGGAAAGCTGTGTACCAGCATAGGTGCAGTCTGATCAATTTGGAGTCAGTGATGACCAGCAGTAACCTGATACAACAATTGCAAGAGAGGGGCCTGATCGCCCAGGTGACGGATGAAGACGCGTTAACAGAGAAACTGGCGCAGGGGCCAATTTCGCTCTATTGCGGCTTTGATCCCACTGCTGACAGCTTGCATTTGGGCCATCTGGTACCGCTGCTCTGCCTGAAGCGTTTTCAGGATGCCGGACACAAGCCGGTCGCGCTGGTTGGCGGTGCTACCGGTCTGATTGGCGACCCCAGCTTTAAAGCAGCAGAGCGTAAACTCAATACCAGCGAAACCGTCAACGAATGGGTTGAAAAGATCCGCCAGCAGGTGGCGCCATTCCTTGATTTCGATTGCGGCAGCAACAGCGCTATCGCCGCCAATAACTATGACTGGTTTGGCAGCATGAATGTGCTGACCTTCCTGCGTGATATTGGTAAGCACTTCTCAGTGAACCAGATGATCAATAAAGAAGCGGTGAAGCAGCGTCTGAACCGTGACGATCAGGGCATCTCCTTCACTGAGTTTTCCTATAATCTGCTGCAGGGCTACGACTTCGCCTGCCTCAATGAGCGTCACGGCGTCTCGCTGCAGATTGGCGGCTCCGATCAGTGGGGCAACATTACCTCCGGTATCGATCTGACCCGTCGTCTGCATCAGAACCAGGTATTTGGCCTGACGGTTCCGCTGATCACCAAGTCTGACGGCACTAAATTCGGTAAAACCGAAGGCGGCGCGGTCTGGCTGGATGCGAAGAAAACCAGTCCTTATAAGTTCTACCAGTTCTGGATCAACACTGCGGATGCCGATGTTTACCGGTTCCTGAAGTTCTTTACCTTCATGAGCATTGAAGAGATCAATGCGCTGGAAGAAGAAGACAAAAACAGCGGTACCGCGCCACGTGCGCAGTATGTACTGGCCGAGCAGGTCACCCGCCTGGTGCACGGTGAGGAAGGTCTGGCCGCCGCGAAACGGATTACCGCCAGCCTGTTCTCCGGTTCGATCAGCGAAATGACCGAAGCCGATTTCGAACAGCTGGCGCAGGATGGCATGCCGACCATCACCCTGAGCGCGGAGGACGATCTGCAGCAGGCGCTGGTGAAAGCGGAGCTGGTGCCGTCACGCGGTCAGGCTCGCACCATGATCGGCTCAAACGCCGTCTCACTCAACGGTGAGAAGCAGTCGGACGCGGAGTACCGCTTCAGCGACAGCGATAAGCTGTTTAATCGCTACACGCTGCTGCGTCGCGGCAAGAAACATTACTGCCTGATTAACTGGCAGTAAGATTTCAGGGCCGGTTTCCGGCCCTTTTTTATGGCAAGGCAGGACAGGGCAAACAAGTGAAAAATATTTTAGCGATTCAGTCGCACGTTGTTTTTGGTCATGCCGGTAACGCGGCGGCCGAGTTTCCGATGCGCCGCATGGGCGCGAACGTCTGGCCGCTGAACACCGTACAGTTTTCCAACCATACGCAATATGGTCACTGGACCGGCACGGTGATGCCAGCCACCCATCTGACCGATATCGTGAAAGGTATCGCCGACATCGACCGCCTGAAGACCTGTGATGCGGTGCTGAGCGGCTATCTGGGATCGGCGGAACAGGGCGAACAGATTTTAGAGATTGTCCGCCAGGTCAAAGCGGCTAATCCCGACGCCTGGTATTTCTGCGATCCGGTGATGGGCCATCCTGAAAAGGGCTGTATCGTAGCGCCGGGCGTGGCGGAATTTCACTGTAAAATGGCGATGCCGGCCAGCGATATCATCGCCCCGAATCTGCTGGAACTGGAGATGCTGAGCGAGCGCAGCATTACCGACGTTGATGCCGCGGTAGACGCCGCGCGGGCGCTGATCGCCCAGGGACCAAAAGTGGTGCTGGTAAAACATCTGGCGCGGGCGGGCCGTCGCAGCGATCGCTTTGAGATGCTGCTGGTCACCGCCGAAGATGCCTGGCACATCAGTCGTCCGCTGGTTGATTTTGGCGTACGGCAGCCGGTTGGCGTGGGCGATCTGACCAGCGGCCTGCTGCTGGTGAATCTGCTGCACGGCAAAAGCTTACAGGATGCGCTGGAGCACGTGACGGCGGCAGTGTATGAAGTGATGCTGAAAACCCATCAGATGGGCGAGTATGAACTGCAACTGGTGGCCGCGCAGGATGCGATTGCCGCGCCGACCCAGCACTTCGCGGCTGAAAAGCTGTAAAACAGAGCAGGGCCGGATCATCGGCCCTGTTCACGTAGCGGCTCATTTTTTGCTGAGGTAGCACCAGACTCAGTGTAAGCCTTCCGCCGTTAACGCCGCCTGCACCGCCGGCCGCGCCGTCACCCGACTGAACCAGCTCTCCAGCGCCGTACAGGCCGATAAATCGAGCCTGAGCGCTCTGGCCCAGCGCGTCACCACATACAGATAGGCATCGGCCACGCTAAAGCGCAGCCCCATCAGCCACTGCTTGTCACGCAGCGCCTCATCCACAAAGCGGAACTTAGCCGTCAGCAGGGTCCGCGCCCGGCTTTTTTCCTCTTCCGTGCTATCCGGACGAAACAGCGGGGTAAAACTTTTGTGCAGTTCGCTGCTGATGTAGCTCAGCCATTCCACGGTGTGATAGCGCGTCAGGCTGCCGACCGGAGCCAGCAGATGGCGGTCAGGCTTGAGGTCCGCCAGATACTGCACAATCGCCACGCCTTCGGTCAGTACCGTGCCGTCGCTGAGCTGCAGCGCCGGTACCTGTCCTTTGGGATTGATTTGCCAATAATCGTCGCCACGTTCCGTGATTTTTTTTGCCAGATCAACATTCACCTGCGTGAAGTCGAGCCCGCATTCGCGCATGACAATGTGGGGTGAGAGAGAACAGGCACCCGCTTTGCAAAACAGTTTCATGACCAGCCTCCTTGATGCGATGGGATCATTGCATCATAAGGGCCTGGCCCGGAATTGCCAGTGACGACGATCAGGGAACGGAGAGAGGGCGACTGGGAGAGGAATAAAAAAAAGCCGGGCAGTGCCCGGCGGGTAAAGGGTCAGACGGTTTACGCCTCGACCTCTTTGGTTTTTGCGTCGTTATCCTGGGTCATCCGGTTAAGCAACGGCGCTGTAATCAGCATCAGCAGGGCAATGACCGCGGTCACGATACCAATCTGCTGGAACACGCGGCTATAGGTGGCCAGCGAAATCAGCGGATCGGTCACGTTTTCCGGCACTGCCATCAGGTTAGCCACTTTACCGGCAATCACTGCCGCGCCTGCGGTGGTCAGGAACCATGAGCCCATGATAAAGCCCATCAGACGCTGTGGCACCAGCTGTGCGACCATCGCCAGGCCGAGACCGGAGATCATCAGCTCACCGATACTCTGCAGCGCATAGCTCAGAATCAGCCAGTTAACCGAGACGATACCCGCATCGCTGGCAAACTTCGCGCCCACCGGCAGCACCAGAAACGCACCTGAGCAGAGCACCATGCCGAAAGCAAACTTATGCGGCATCGGCAGTTTATCGCCCAGCTTGTTGTAGAGCGCCGCCAGCAGCGGACTGGCCAGCATAATCCAGAACGGGTTCAGCGCCTGGAACTGTTCCGGCGCAAAGGTGATGCCAAGAATGCTGTGCTCAACGTTGCGGATGGCAAAGAAGTTCAGCGAAGTCGGCATCTGCATGTAGAGCACAAAGAACAGAATCGCTTCGACCATCAGCAGGAAGGCGACAATCATCTTACGACGCGCGGCACCCTGCAGGGCAAAGGCCTCTTTGGCAAACACCAGCACGATACCCAGCGCAATCACCGCCAGCACCAGACGGGCGATAGACTGGTGATGCAGCATCCAGTTAGCCAGTGCCACCAGCACCACAACGCCTACCAGCGTCATCAGCAGCTTACCGATTTGCAGCGGGGCGAAATCCGGTTTAGAACCGTAATCTTTGACCATGCGCTTGCAGAACAGGAAGTTGAACAGGGTGATCACCAGACCAATGACCGACAGCGAGAACGCCACGTTGTAGCCATATTTCTCGGCTAACCACGGGGTCAGCATCATCGAGAACAGCGAGCCGATGTTGATCGACATATAGAACATGGTGAAAGCACCGTCGATACGCGGGTCATCTTTGTCGTAGCAGGTTGACAGCAGCGAAGACGGGTTCGCTTTAAACAGGCCGCTACCGACGGCGATGGTCGCCATACCGATATAGACAATGCTGACGTTGTGACCGGAGAAGGCCACCAGCGCATAACCCAGCGCCAGCACCAGCACGCCCAGCACAATCACGCGTTTGGTACCCAGCACCTTATCGCCGAGCCAGCCACCAATCGCCACCAGTCCGTAGACCAGTGCGCTGAACGAGGAGAACAGCGTGATGGAGTCTGATTCGGACATCCCCAGCTGTTTCACCAGGTAAACCGCCATGATGGCCTGCAGGCCATAGAAACCAAAACGTTCCCACAGCTCAATCGAGAAGATTAAGTAGAACGCCTTTGGCTGTTTAAACGCATTGAGACTGACTGTCTCATCAGTGTGTTTGTTTGCAGTTGACACATGTACCTCAGTTTTATCACACCCTGTTTCGGGACAGGAATTAAGTCCGCGTCATGTGAGTTGTCCATGCGCAAGATTGTTATTAGAAGGGAAAAGCGGCGACTAATTTGGCTGATTAAGCGCGACAGGGCAAGAATTTTCTGACCACTGGTTTAGCCTGATATTGTCGGGTCAAAAAACTTATAACAAACTGTTAATCGGATTTAAATATGGCAAGTGTCGATTATAGCAGTATAAATGCTGTGGATGCGAGCCAGTGGCTGGATAATATTGATATTAACTGCTAATAGAGGATTATGCAGATTAATAGTTTGTTGAATAATAACTATCCAGCACTATTCGTCAGTCAGCGACTATATTCCAGGCGAAGCGGCGAAATATCCGTCATTTATCTGCCCGCTTTGCACTAAAAGTGAACAAATGACGATCCTGCGCACAAATAGATGATTTAATTCAGGAAGAAAAAGAAGAAACCGTTTGCGTGCTGAAAATCTGCGCAGCAAAAAACGGCAGCAGACGACAATCGAAGCATAAAAATTGCCTGCGCGGTCTGACAGTCCGGAATCAGATGCCCGGTTCGGTGGGGTGCAGAGGGCAGAAATTCACGGCGCGTCCGGCCTCGCTCGACAATAAATTAACATTCCTGTAACCTCATTCTTTCCCCTCATGAGGATGGTTTATGTCTTCCCCTTTACGTTTATCTCTGGTCGGCGATTACCGTGCTGACGCCGTCGCCCATCAGGCGATTCCGCTGGCAATAGAACGTGCCGCCGCTGAGCTGAATATCACCGTTGACGCAGAGTGGATTGCCACTGAACAACTGGGCGATCTCAGCCGGCTGCAACAGCGTGAGGCGATCTGGGTGGTGCCAGGCAGCCCTTATCACCATGATGCCGGCGTGTTTGCTGCCATCCGTATGGCGCGGGAACAGGGCAAACCTTTTCTCGGCTCCTGCGGCGGGTTTCAGTATGCGGTGATTGAGTATGCCCGCAACGTGCTCGACTGGCAGGATGCGGCACATGCGGAGACCGACCAGAGCGGACGGATGGTGATAGCGCCACTGAGCTGTTCGCTGGTGGAGCAGCGCGGCGCGGTCAGCTTTGCCGCCGGTTCGCGTATTGCCAGGGCCTACGGCACGCTGAACAGCGATGAGGGTTACCATTGTAACTTTGGCGTTAACCCGGACTTCAGCGCAGCACTGGCCGACAGGACGCTGACTATCACCGCCTGGGACTCAGACGGTGATGTACGCGGTGTTGAGCTGGACGATCACCCGTTTTTTGTCGCCACGCTGTTTCAGTCAGAGCGGGCCGCGCTGCAACAGAAGACCTCACCGCTGGTGGTCGCCTGGATGCAGGCCGCGCTGGCGCAGCGCTGACCGCCAGCAGCCGGTGACAGTGTCACCGGCTGCGCGATTAATCGCGTAACAGCGCCGGGCGTCTGGCATCAAAGCGCCAGTTATTAATCAGGAACTGCATGCCGATTGCATCGTTACGGTTCTTATCCGGCAGTGCATTGTAGAGAGCATGTGCCGCTTCAACCTTCGACATATCTAACGTAATACCCAGTCCTGGCCCCTCAGGCAGTTCCAGATAGCCGTCGCGAATCTGGGGTGCCTGCTGCGTCAGCTGCTGTCCATCCTGCCAGATCCAATGCGTATCGAAGGCGGTCAGCCGATCGCCAGGCGCAGCCGCTCCCAGGTGCGCCACCATCGCCAGCGACACATCAAAATGGTTATTCGAGTGACAGCCGGTGGTCAGGCCCCATTCGTGGCACAGCTGCGCCACGGTATGCGCATTCCGCATCGTCCAGAAGTGCGGATCGGCCAGCGGAATATCGATGGCATTAAGCTGTAAGGCATGCTGCAACTGACGCCAGTCATTGGCAATCATGTTGGTGGCGACCGGAATGCCGGTGGCGCGCTTAAATTCTGCCAGCGTCTCGCGGCCGGAATAGCCGTTCTCCGCGCCGCAGGGATCTTCCAGATAAGGAATGCGACCCGCCAGCTGGCGTCCATAGTAAATCGCGTCATCCAGTGACCAGCTGGCGTTGGGGTCCACCGTGACCCGCGCATCGGGAAAGCGTGCCAGCAGGGCATTAACGGTTTCAACTTCCACCTCTGCGTGGTGCACGCCGCCCTTAAGCTTGAAATCACGGAAACCGTAACGATCCGTCGCAGCCTCCGCCAGTCGCACCACGGCAGCAGCATCCATCGCTTTTTCATGGCGCAGTTGCAGCCAGCCATCGCTACCAGCCGGACCCGCCTGATAATTCATGGTGGTCAGTTTACGGTCGGCAATATAAAACAGGTAGCCCAGCACCGGCACCCGATCGCGCTGTTTGCCGCTGGCCAGCAGCTCGGCGACCGGCAAATCGAGATGCTGTCCCAGCAGGTCAAGCAGCGCTGCTTCAATCGCCGCAGCGGCATTGTAGAACTTCTCCGGGTTCATCTGCGGAATGTGAATGTCATTGGTATGTGCGCTCTGCTGGTGTCGCGCATCGCTGGCAAACAGCGTCGAAATCGTTGCGTTGAGCCGCAGCAGATCGCTGTCCTCAATCTGTGGCCGGAAGCGCTCCAGCAGCGCCAGCGTCGAGGCGTGGCAGGGGCTTTCGCCGACGCCGGTGCGGCCGGCGGAGTCGGTCATAATCACCAGAATGCGGGTGAAATAGCAGTTATGCGCGCCGCCAATATTCAGCAGCATGCTGTCATAGCCGGCGACCGGCACCACCCGCATAGTTTTAATGACTGGACTGGCTGACATGTTGATTCTCCATAGGTACAAGGGAAGACGGGGTGGGTTTACGGCGCAGCAGCAGCCACAGACCGGTCAGCAGCGACACGCTGGTCAGTGCATAAAGGCCGCCGGTGGTCGAGCCGGTCTTCATTTCCAGATAGCCGAACACCGTCGGCGCGAAAAAACCGCCAAGATTGCCGATGGAGTTCACCAGCGCAATTCCCGGGGCGACAATCGATGCGGGCAGTTCACCCTGTGGCATGGGCCAGAAGAAGGTGGCGCTGACTTTCGAGCCGATGCAGGCGACGATCATCGCCAGAAAACCAAACCACGGCGATCCCAGCGTCGCCATAAAGGTACCGCAGGCGGCCACCAGCATCGCGACACCCAGCGCTTTATCCAGCTTATCGCGATGGCGGTCTGAAAAACGGCTCAGCAGATTGATGGCGACAATCGCGCACAGCCAGGGAACGGCGGTCAGAATGCCGATGCCAAAGCTGCTGAAGCCCTGAATACGCTGAATAATTTGCGGTAGCCAGAACACCAGCGTGTAGCCGGTCATGGTCATGGTGAAGAAAATGGCGCAGAAGAACAGCAGGCTACGGTTACGCAGCAGTGACATCCGGCCCGGCTGTTGGTTAAGCCGATCGCGATGGGCTTCTTCATTGTGCAGCTGCTGTGCCAGCGCCTGCTTTTCCGGCTCGCTCAGCCAGCGGGCATCGGCGGGCCGCGAAACCAGCACCCAGGCGGCCACGATCCCCACCAGCACCGAGGCACCACCTTCGAGGAACATCACCCATTTCCAGCCGGCGATACCGAGAAAATTATGCAGCATCAGGATTGCGCCGGTGATCGGGCCGGAAAACAGAAATGCCCCGGCGGTTGCGCTCAGTACCATCGCAGTGGCCCGGCCGCGCCAGGCATTGGGCACCCACTGGCGAAAATAGAACAGCACGCCAGGGAAAAAGCCCGCTTCGGCAACGCCCAGTAAAAAGCGCAACAGGTAGAAATGCAGCGGAGAAGTGATAAAGCCGGTCAGCACCACCACCATACCCCAGGTGATCATGATGCGGGTCAGCCAGACCCGGGCACCATAACGCTTCATCATCAGGTTACTCGGCACCTCAAACAGCGCGTAACCGATAAAAAATAGCCCGGCACCCAGGCCGAAGGCGGCCGCGCTAATCCCGGCGTCGGTGTGAAGCTCTGCCTTGATAAAGCCAATGTTGGCACGGTCAATCTGGTTAATGATCAGCATAACGGCCAGCATCGGAATGATGCGGGTAAAAAACTTTTTGATGGCGGAGGCGATCAGCTCATCGTGATGCGGTGACAGGGCGCTATCCATCGGTCTTCCTCGCGGCTGCGTAGAGAAGAGCAAAGTGTAGGGCGCTGAAAAGGCGGGCTCTATGGGCAATCGCCCAAGGGACACTGGGCGTCCGGCCTGGGCATCATTGTTATCAATATGTTATTGGACCGGCGCTTCGCTTTGGCTGAGCAAAACTGTGGGTCGGATCATATTCAGGGTCTGGCCGTCAGCATTACCGGCTGCGGCGTCTCACGCTTTGGCGGTCTGACGACGCTGGGCAATCTGTTCGGCACGCTGCAACAGCGCCTGCAGATCGTCCTCGTCGATATCCAGCAGTTCGCCGCCTTCCAGCGCCTGATGCAGATCCGCGCGCGTCAGCGGCACCGGTATCTCAACCGGAGACGGTTTCACCTCTTCCGGTGCCAGCGGATGGGGATAGCGCCGCCCGGCAAGGTTGTTGAACAGGATAGCCAGCAGCGCCAGGGTCAGGGAGTTGAGCAGCACCGGCGTCAGCACAAAATGATAGCCGAGTTGATTCACTGTGGGTCCGCCCAGAATGGCGGTCAGGGCGACAGCGCCGCCCGGCGGATGCAGGCAGCGTAGCTGAAACATCAGCAGGATCGCCATGCAGGCGGCGACGCCACAGGCAATCGCCGGATTGGGGATCAGCTGACCGATCGTCACGCCAGCCAGCGCCGACAGCGTATTGCCGCCGACGATTGCCCACGGCTGCGCCAGCGGACTGGCCGGTACGCCAAACAGCAATACCGCCGATGCACCCACCGGCGCGACAAACCACAGGTTCAGCTCGCCCAGCACCCAGTGACTCAGCAGACTGGTCAGGATCAATCCGATACCGGCACCAAGGCTGGCGATCATCACATGCTTTTTACTCACCGCCAGCGGATGGGGCCAGAATCGGGCCAGAAACAGGCGCATCGCCTGCCTCCCGCTGGAAGGGCTTTTGCTCATTACTTTACGCACCGTGTCATAACTTTTTCTTATCGTCGGGGTCGGCGATTTTCCATCATCAACATCAATGTAACAACCCGACAAATTGTGCAGGTATCTTCGGGGCGATATTTACCCCGGAAAAAAGGGGAAATCATGGGGCAGCAACGATGTTTAACTGTCGTCATTGGCGCTGGCAGGTGGGGCGCTAAATAAAAAGACCCGCCGTAGCGGGTCAGAATGAAAATTAATCAACCTTATCGGGATACTCACACAGGTCTTCAATCAGACAGGCACCACAGCGCGGTTTTCGCGCCACGCAGGTATAGCGGCCATGCAGGATCAGCCAGTGGTGGCAATCAACTTTATAGGCCGCCGGCACCACCTTCAGCAGTTTCTGCTCCACCTGCTCGACATTTTTACCCGGCGCAAAGTGGGTGCGATTGCAGACGCGGAAGATATGGGTATCGACCGCGATAGTCGGCCAGCCAAACGCGGTGTTCAGCACCACATTGGCGGTTTTACGGCCCACGCCGGGCAGTGCTTCCAGCGCCGCACGATCTTCCGGCACCTCGCCGTTATGCTGTTCCAGCAGGATGCGGCAGGTCTTAATCACATTTTCCGCTTTGCTGTTAAACAGCCCGATAGTTTTGATGTACTCCTTAACGCCCTCAACGCCCAGCGCCAGCATCGCGGCCGGGGTATTCGCCACCGGATAGAGCCGGGCGGTGGCTTTGTTAACGCTGACGTCAGTGGCCTGCGCCGACAGCAGAACCGCAATCAGCAGCTCAAACGGCGAGCTGAAGTTTAGCTCGGTGGTCGGATGCGGATTATTCTGCTGCAGCCGACGGAGGATCTCATTACGTTTGGTCTGGTTCACACCGCTTTCCCGGTCGCGCCCTGTAGAGCGGCAGAGGCAGCGGCTTCTGCGCGCTGTGCAGCCCGTTGTTTCATTTTCTGGTCGATCAGATATTTACCCGCCAGCATCATGCCGAGACCGATAAAGGCTCCGGGCGGCAGCATCGCCAGCAGCATCGGCGAGTCAAAATGCACCACCTCAATCCGCAACGATTTAGCCCACGGACCCAGCAGCTGATCGGCACCGTTAAACAGCGTGCCGCTGCCGATGATTTCACGCATCGATCCCAGCACCACCATGGCACAGGTGGCACCCATACCGATGGCGAAACCATCCAGCGCCGCCAGCGGGATGCTGCTTTTCGAGGCGACCGCCTCGGCCCGGCCAACCACGATGCAGTTAGTCACAATCAGCGGGATGAAGATGCCCAGCGACTGATACAGACCATAGGCGTAGGCGTTGATCAGCATCTGCACACAGCTCACCACCGAAGCGATGATCATCACGTAAATCGGGATGCGGATCTCCGACGGCACCCAGCGGCGTGAGGCGGAGATAAAACTGTTGGTCAGAGTCAGCACCAGGGTGGTCGCCAGACCTAATCCCAGGGCGTTGGTGGCGGTGGCGGTCACGGCCAGCAGCGGGCAGAGACCCAGCAGCTGCACCAGGGCGGAGTTATTTTTCCACAACCCGCCGACCAGCAGGCTTTTAGCTTCACTCATTTGCGTCTCCACATGCCGGTAACGAAGAGAGTTTCTCCGGAAGGGTTGCTATTAACAGTGCGGTGCGTTTGGTGGCGTTGACCACCGCGCGTGGGGTAATGGTGGCACCGGTAAACTGGTCGAACTCACCGCCATCCTTTTTCACCGCAAAGGCTTTATCTGTCGGACCCTGAACCACTTTGCCGTTAAAGCTGTTGATCCAGTCCGAAATACGCAACTCGATTTTATCGCCCAGACCCGGCGTTTCATGATGTTCCACCACCCGCACACCCAGCACTTTACCGTGAAAATCGGCCCCGACCAGCATCTGAATGGCACCGGAATAGCCATCCGGCGCGGTCGTTTCCAGCGCGGCCGCCACTGGCTGACCGTTGTTACGCGCCAGATAAAGATGGTGGGGCGCGGCATTGCCTAACGCCGCGTCCGTGACAACGTAACAATCCTGCTGGATGTTGTTGTCGTAGAGCGAGGTCGGCACCACCTGGTCAAGCAGGTTTTTCTGCTGTAGCTGAGTCTGATGTTCCACCGTGGGTTTGGTCACGGTATTAACCACTGCGGTCGCCGCAGTAGTGATCGCGGCAAAGATCGCCAGCGTCACGCCATTTTTACGAATCGTCTCCAGCATCGCTTAATCCTTTAAATGGCCGTAAACGCGCGGCTGGGTGTAGTAGTCAATCAGCGGCACGCAGATGTTGGCCAGCAACACCGCGAAGGCCACGCCATCCGGGTAACCGCCGAAACTTCTGATCAGCCAGACCAGCAGGCCGATCAGCGCGCCGTAAATCAGACGACCGCGGTTAGTGGTGGAGGCGGTAACCGGATCGGTGGCGATGAAAAATGCACCCAACATAGTCGCGCCGGAGAACAGGTGAATCAGCGGACTGTTGAGCGAGTCTGGTGAAAATACCCAGCCAAGCGTAGCGCAGAACGCCAGCGACAGCAGCATAGCGGCAGGAATATGCCAGCGGATCGCATTTTTCCACAGCAGAAACAGACCGCCAGCCAGGTAACCCAGATTGACCCATTGCCAGCCGAGACCCGCCAGCACGCCGCTGTAGATTGGCTGCGCCAGTAACTGATCGGCGCTGTGACCGGCGCGCAGCCCGGTTTTAAAGGTATCCAGCGGCGTCGCCTGGCTGATGCCGTCAACGCCAATCTGCAACTGCTGCATGGTCTCGCCCGCCAGCGTATGGCCGCGGAATATCATGCTCAGACTGTCCATCAGCGTCGGTTTAATCGCCTGTAGCGTGTCGGGCGGCAACCAGCTGGTCATCTGGACCGGGAAGGAGATCAGCAGCACCACATAACCGACCATCGCCGGATTGAAGGGGTTCTGGCCCAGCCCGCCATACAGCTGTTTGGCAATGACGATGGCGAACACCGTGCCGATCACCACCAGCCACCACGGTGCCAGCGGGGGCAGACTGATACCGATCAGCACCGCCGTCAGCAGCGCTGAGTTGTCTGCCAGGTTGCTGCCAACCGGCGCTTTACGCAGCCGTAAAATAGCAGCTTCAGTCAGCCAGGCGGTCAGCGTAGCCAGTAAAACCTGTAAAAGCGTGCCGTAGCCAAAGAAATAACACTGTGCGGCAAAACCCGGCACCGCCGCCAGCACCACCAGCAACATGATATTGCCGGTACTGCGGCGGTTATGGGTATAAGGGGAACTTGCGATACGAAAAGCCATTTAATCCTCAAGCGTCGTAGACGACTGCGCTTTACGCGCTTTGGCACGTGCGATGGCGGCCGCTATGGCGGCTTTACGCGCATCATCGGGTTGATTCAATTCAGGTGCCTGTTCCGGTTCAGCATTGGCGTTGTTCGCTTGCTCCTGCGCCTGTTCAGCTTTTTCGACGGCGTAATGGGCCTGCGTGGCCACTACCGCAGCATCACGTGAGGCTGCATCGGCCGCCGCTGCCTGAGCCTGCGCTTTCTTCGCCTTCGCGCGGGCGATAGCGGCCTGCACTGCGGCTTTGCGCGGATCGTCAGTTTCTTCAGCAGGCTGTGACTCAGCGTCCGTTCCCGGCTGTGGCTCCGCCGCGCTGTCTGCCTGGGCGGCTTTCTTCGCCTTCGCGCGGGCGATAGCGGCCTGCACTGCGGCTTTGCGCGGATCGTCAGTTTCTTCAGCAGGCTGTGACTCAGCGTCCGTTACCGGCTGCCCGCTGTCTGCCTGGGCGGCTTTCTTCGCCTTCGCGCGGGCAATGGCGGCCTGCACCGCGGCTTTACGCGGATCGTCAGTTTCAGCGGCAGGCTGTGACTCAGCGTCCGTTACCGGCTGCGCGCTGTCTGCCTGGGCGGCTTTCTTCGCCTTCGCGCGGGCAATTGCGGCCTGCACCGCGGCTTTACGCGGATCGTCAGTTTCAGCGGCAGGCTGGGCGTCAGCGTCGGTTACCGGCTGCGCGCTTTCCGCCTGGGCGGCTTTCTTCGCCTTCGCGCGGGCAATCGCGGCCTGTACCGCGGCTTTGCGCGGATCGTCAGTTTCAGCGGCAGGCTGTGCGTCAGCGTCCGTTACCGGCTGCGCGCTGTCCGCCTGGGCGGCTTTCTTCGCCTTCGCGCGGGCAATGGCGGCCTGCACTGCGGCTTTGCGCGGATCGTCAGTTTCTTCAGCAGGCTGTGACTCAGCGTCCGTTACCGGCTGCCCGCTGTCTGCCTGGGCGGCTTTCTTCGCCTTCGCGCGGGCAATGGCGGCCTGCACCGCGGCTTTACGCGGATCGTCAGTATCAGCAGCAGGCTGTGACTCAGCGTCCGTTACCGGCTGTGGCTCCGCTGCGCTTTCCGCCTGGGCGGCTTTCTTCGCCTTCGCACGGGTAACAGCCGCTTCAACCGCCGCTTTACGCGGATCGACTGCCGCCTCTTCACTGGCCTCGCTCCCGGCCCCGGCTGGCGTCATTTTCTTCGCTTTGGCGCGGGCAATCGCCGCCTCAACCGCCGCTTTACGCGGATCGGTAGTCTGACGACTCAGCGCCTGAGTTTCCGCCTGAGCCTCGGCCTGACGTAGACGCGCCTGCGCATGACGGGCTTCACGCTGCGCTTCATCAGGTTCGGCACGACGGGCGGTGGCCCGCGCTTTCGCTGCCGCCAGCTCGCCGTTGTCGCTGCGGGCAACGCGCTGTTTCGCCTCTTCATGTCGCGCTTCACGCGCCTGCTTCTCACGTTCCAGCCGGGCCTGGCGCGCTTCAAAGCGCGCTTTGGCTTCGAGGGTACGTTTCGCTTCCAGATCGATGGCGCGCAGCTCAGCTTTTTCCTGCCGGTAATACTGCACCAGCGGAATATTGCTCGGGCAGACATAGGCGCAGGCACCGCACTCAATGCAATCATCAATGTGATGCGCGCGCGCCTTATCGTGGTCGCCGCCCTGGCTGTACCAGTAAAGCTGCTGTGGCAGCAGTTTAGCCGGGCAGGCATCAGCGCAGGCAGAACAGCGAATGCAGGACTGCTCTTCGTCGTTGTTACCCATTTCGCTGCTGGACGGGGCCAGAATACAGTTGGTGATCTTCACCACCGGCACGTCCAGCGACGGCAGGGTAAAGCCCATCAGGGGACCGCCCATGATCACCATCTGGCGCGGGCCAGGACGGAACCCGACCTGATGCAGCAGATGGCTGATAGGCGTGCCGAGACGGCTCCAGACGTTGCGCGGCTGGGCGATCGCCTCGCCGGTCAGCGTCACGACGCGTTCTGTAATCGGTTCACCATTGATAATCGCGCGCTTAACTGCCCAGGCGGTACCGACGTTCTGCATCAGCACACCAATATCGGTCGAGCGTCCGCCGTGCGGAACCTCCATCCCGGTCAGGATGCGGGTCAGCTGTTTAGCACCGCCAGAGGGGTATTTGGTCGGGATCACCCGTATTTGCAGATCGCGCTCGCCGCCTAACGCCTGCTTCAGTGCCGCAATGGCTTCAGGTTTATTATCTTCGATGCCAATCAGCACCCGTTCTGCCTGTAATACCCAGGCGAGAATCCGGCTGCCTTCCAGCACTTCAGCCGCGTAGTCCTGCATCAGACGGTCATCCGCAGTGATGTAAGGCTCGCACTCTGCCGCATTGATGATCAGGGTTTTGACACCGCGCAGGCCGCCTTTAAGCTTGGTGGCGGTCGGGAAGCCCGCGCCGCCCAGACCGGCAATCCCGGCATCGTGAATACGCTGCACGATGTCGGCGCGCGGATGCTGGCGGTAATCGGGCAGGGGATCAAGCGGCATCCAGCGGTCTTCGCCATCGGGCGTCAGGAAAATGCACAGCTCTGACAGGCCAGACGGATGGGCGGTCATGTGCTGACCGATGTCCTCGATGGTGCCGGAGGTCGGGGCATGCACCGGTAACATCCGGCCGGTGCCAAAGGTCAGGGGCTGACCGCGCAGCACCTTATCGCCCGGTGCCACGCAGATTTCACCTTCGTGACCGATGTGCTGTTTCAGCGGGATGATAAAACGGTGCGGCAACGGCAGTTCGCTCAGCGGGGTACCGTTGGACTGGGTTTTCATTTCCGGCGGATGAATGCCGCCCTGAAAATCCCAGATCTTATCTTTTTTGAAAAAATTCAACAAATTAAGCATGAGTTTCTACCGGAATCACCCGCACCGGAATGCTGTTCAGATCCCACTTCCAGTTGGCAGGCGTGGTCTCAACCGGCCGCATCTCGATGCAGTCAGTCGGGCAGGGCGCAACACAGAGATCGCAGCCGGTGCAGACATCGCTCAGCACGGTGTGCATGGCGCGGGTCGCCCCGACAATCGCATCTACCGGGCAGGCCTGAATACACTTGGTGCAGCCAATGCAGTTCGCTTCATCGATAAAGGCCACGGTGCGGACCGGCGCTTTGGCGGTTTCATCGCCATCAATCGGCTGCGGCTCAACGTTCAGCAGCTCTGCCAGCTTGAGCATGGTCTGCTCACCGCCTGGCGCGCACTTGTTGATGGCTTCACCGTTGTTGCCCACCGCATCGGCATACGGGCGGCAACCGGGATAGCCGCACTGCCCGCACTGACTCTGCGGCAGAATGGCATCAATTTGCTCAACGATTGGGTCTTCTTCGACCTCAAAGCGGCGCGAGGCGTAGCCCAGCAGCGCACCGAACACCAGGCTCAGCGCACTTAATACAGCAACTGCTATCCAGATCGCGGTCATCAGAATTTCACCAGACCGGTAAAGCCCATAAATGCCAGCGCCATCAGGCCAGCGGTGATCAGGGCAATGGAGTTACCTTTGAACGGGGCCGGGACGTTGGCCAGCACCAGACGTTCACGCATGCCGGCGAACAGCACCATCACCAGCGAGAAGCCGAGTGAGGCGCTAAAGCCGTACAGGGCTGCCTGCAGAAAGGTGTGATTCAGATTGACGCTCAGCAATGGCACGCCCAGCACCGCGCAGTTGGTGGTGATCAGCGGCAGGAAAATGCCCAGCAGGCGATAGAGCGACGGGCTGGTTTTACGCACCACCATCTCGGTGAACTGCACCACCACCGCGATCACCAGGATATAAGCCATGGTGCGCAGGTAGACCAGATCGAGCGGCAGCAAAATCAGGTGATTCACCAGCCAGGCACAGATTGAGGCCAGCGTAATCACGAAAGTGGTGGCCAGGCCCATGCCGATTGCCGTCTCCAGTTTTTTGGAAACGCCCATAAACGGGCACAGGCCAAGGAACTTCACCAGCACGAAGTTATTTACCAGCACAGTACCAACAAAGAGAAGCAGATAATCGGTCATTTTTTCGCCTGAAATCCAGAAAGCGGCTTATTATCATTGATAGTGCGGCGTATCTCAACCGCTACGCCGCAACCGGCCGGGCAGACCGCACTCAGAATTAAATTCCTGACACAACTCACAGCGTTAGGGTTCAATAAAGGTGCTTTTTACCCGCTTTGAGCGTTTGAAGTAGGGGGCAAACACCGCTGCGGCCGCCAGTGAAAGCAACAGCGTCTGTAAGGCGCGGCTGTCGGTTACCGGGGTAAAGGCAAAGGTTTTCAGCGCCAACAGCACGGTAATCAGCAACCACAGCAGATAATGGCGCGGTAAACGGCGTGAGCGCTTAAAGAACAGCCAGCTAATCCACAGGCTGTAAGCCCAGACCGCCGCGGCGGTCAGCAGGGAGATGGCCCAGTAAGAGAAAAGGGTGCTGCCATGGGAGAAGAGTGTCGCGCGCCATTCCGGATTAAACAGCGGTGTAAGGTACATCGCCATTACCAGCGCAGTGGTTAACAGGGTCATAATCAGCCAGGCCAGCGGCAGCAAAAGCCAGCCACCGATGCGCGGCGCAGCAACCTGTTCATTCATAGCGGTAATTCCTGTCTTGGGAAGTCGAAGCGCAGCAGAATAGCATGTCCAGATGGGGCGCGCCCGCCTGGACAACGTAACCAAAAAAATCAGGCAGCAGGAAGTTATACCACGTAGCGCCACACCGTCTTAGGCACACAGCCAAGATCATATAACCGTCCGCCCGACGCCAGTTCGGCGCGCCGATGATCGGCAGCACGGTACATATTGATGATATCCATCTCATCGGTGAGCGAGTAATTGAGGTGATCGAAGAGCTTTTCCAGACTGTCTGAGTTATTCACTTTACGAAATTTAAGCAGGTAGTCGTACGCAGTCATCATTGCCATAACAGTAGAAGGAACTAAGGAGTGCTCAGTATAGGGGGCAAGCTAAACCTGTCCAGATCCTGTGATCAAAAAAAGGTGAAAATCAGATAAACGACCGGAATACGCCGCTAAAAGTCCATTTTTGCAGGTTTATTCGCGGATAGGGCCGCCTGCCCGCGGTGCTGAACCGGGAATTCTGCAACATCGCCCGTGTCAGAAAATAATCCCTCCACGCTGACGTGCCAGGCGTGTCACACCGCGTCCGGACGGTTTTTGCCTGGCCTGCGTGGTGAAGGCCAGCATCAGGCCTGCTGGCAGCAGCGTTGCAGGTGGCTGACCGGCGCGGCAGATAGAGTGACTGCGCAGATTTTAATAACGCAATGCTGACTAAAAATGCCACTCTGCAGCCGCGCTCAGGGTAACAAACGGACCGGCCAGGGTCAGATTATGGTGAGCAATGATTTTTTCTGCGGTCAGATGGGGATTATCCACCGTGGTGTGGGCATCAGAAACCAGCACCACTGAAAAACCGCAATCTGCGGCTGCCCGACAGCTGGTATCGACGCAAAACTCGGTTTTCATCCCGGTCACCACCAGCTGTTTAATCCCTTTTTCTCGTAACTGGCTCAGCAGCGGCGTATCTCTGAAACAGCTGGGGAATTTTTTGATAAAAACACCCTCCTGCGCGTCATCAACGCCCAGTTCCGGCAACAGACGGGTTAACGGGCTCCGGGCGCTGAATGGGGAATCATCGGGTCCGGTATGGCGTGCAAAAAAGATCGGGACCTTAGCCTGACGCGCTTTATCAATCAGCAGGCAAATATTCGCTAACACCCTATCGGCGTGATGAGGCGTGACAGCTCCCCTGAACAGGCCCTGTTGCATATCGATGACTAATAATGCGCTTTCAGATGAACTCATGTTGTTTCTCCATTCAGAGGGTAAAGAACGGAGAACAGGTCCCCGTCCGGTTGGGCGGGGAGCGAAGATCTGTTTGTCAGGTGCCGGTCACAGATACGCTCACGCCGCCGCTCAAAGCGGTGCGGGTGGTGGTAGTGGTGGTGATCGAACCTGAGATAAACATGATGTTGCCTTCAGTGGTGACTGCTGAACGAGTGGTGACTACTGAACAACACGCTAACACAGATGGTGCAGTAAATACGCCGCAGCGGAGTAAAAAAACGCTTGGTCAGGGTCGCCCTTAACCCGGCAGTGCGCATTGCCTGCCGTCGTCTCAGGCCGACCGTCGTGGTCAGACGGCGTCGCGCTGTCAACCGATCGCCCGCAGAAGTCGCCAGAGAAACGTTTCGCCCGCCAGTCACCTGAAAAATGCACTATGTGGGCACTATGCGAGCGCTACGCTAGCACTATGCAAGCAATGTGCGGGCAATCACAAATCCCATTTTTTGTTCATCCCGCAGGCGGATAACCCATTTTGTACGCCTGGCTGTAATCGCTTTCAGTGGGGCTGCGCATAAGCGATTCTGTTTATTACAATTATTTAACCCGTCCTGATTTCACTTTCAGTTGTTTTATCCATAACAGCCTGCACTATAAAACGGTTGATGTTGACGTAACTCCTTTAAATTGCTCAATTTTGTGAAGCATGTCGCCATTATGCACCCTTTTTTAGTCCAGGCTAAGCGGGCTCTCTACCCTAAACAGCAAATGCCCTTCAGAGGAATAAAAACTATGTGGAAACGTTTACTTCTGACCACGCTGGTCAGCGCCGCGTTGACCGGACCAGTGCTGGCTGCGGACATGACGGTCGGCTTCTCGCAGGTGGGTTCGGAATCTGGCTGGCGCTCCGCCGAAACCAACGTGGCGAAAAGCGAAGCTAAAAAACGCGGTATCACCCTGAAAATCGCTGATGGTCAGCAAAAACAAGAGAACCAGATTAAAGCGGTTCGCTCGTTTATCGCCCAGGGCGTTGACGCCATCTTTATCGCGCCGGTGGTGCAGACCGGTTGGGAACCGGTGCTGGAAGAAGCCAAAGACGCCAAAATCCCGGTCTATCTGCTGGACCGCGCCATCGTAGTCAAAGACAAATCGCTGTATCAGGCGGTTGTCACTGCGGATAACGTGCTGGAAGGCAAGCTGATTGGCGACTGGCTGGTGAAAACCGTCGGCGACAAACAGTGTAACGTGGTGGAACTGCAGGGCACGGTCGGGGCCAGCGTGGCGATCGATCGTAAGAAAGGCTTTGCTGAAGCGATCAGCGGTCATCCGAACATCAAAGTGATCCGCTCTCAGTCCGGCGACTTTACCCGCAGCAAAGGTAAAGAGGTGATGGAAAGCTTCATCAAGGCGGAAAACAACGGCAAGAACATCTGCATGGTTTACGCACACAACGATGACATGGCGATCGGTGCCATCCAGGCGATTAAAGAAGCCGGTCTGAAGCCCGGCAAAGATATTCTGACCGGCTCGATTGACGGCGTACCGGATATCTATAAAGCGATGCTGGCAGGCGAAGCCAATGCCAACGTGGAGCTGACGCCAAACATGGCCGGCCCGGCCTTTGATGCGCTGGAGAAATTTAAGAAAGAGGGCACGCTGCCGCCAAAAGTGATCAAAACCGAATCGAAACTGTTCCTGCCTGCTGACGCTCAGCGGGAACTGGAACGCAAAAAAGGCATGGGTTACTAAGCCGCAGACCGCCCTGCGGGGCGGTTTTTCATGACGTGAGGCGGAGTTAGCAGAATGACCACACACAATGAAACATCGCTGTTAACCATCAGCGGCGTCAGCAAAGGATTTCCCGGCGTTAAAGCGCTGAACAACGTCTCGTTTGATATTCGCAAGGGCGAGATCATGGCGCTGCTGGGCGAGAACGGCGCGGGGAAGTCAACCCTGATCAAAGTGCTGACCGGCGTCTACAGCCGCGATGCCGGCACCATCACCCTGAACGGTAAGCCGATTACGCCGCATAACACTGCCCAGGCGCAGGAGATGGGCATTGGTACCGTTTATCAGGAAGTGAACATGCTGCCGAATATGTCGGTAGCCGATAACCTCTATATAGGCCGCGAGCCACGACGCTTCGGCATGCTCGATCGGCGGCGCATGGTGCGGGATGCCGATGCGCTGATGCGTAACTACGGTTTTTCACTCGACGTGACGCGCCCGCTGGGACACTACTCGGTGGCGATGCAGCAGATTATCGCTATCTGCCGCGCAGTCGATCTCTCCGCCCAGGTGCTGATTCTGGATGAACCAACCGCCAGCCTCGACGCCAGTGAAGTGGAGATGCTGTTTACCCTGATGGCGCAGTTAAAAGCCAAAGGGATGAGCCTGATTTTCGTTACCCACTTTCTCGACCAGGTTTACCGCATCACCGATCGCATCACGGTATTACGCAACGGGCAATTTATCGCTACCCGCGACACCGCCTCGCTGCCGCAAATTGAACTGATCAAACTGATGCTGGGGCGCGAACTGCTGGAGACGGCGCTGCAGCGGCAGGGCAGCACCCTGCGCAGTAATCAGCCGGTGGTATCGTTTGAAGATTACGGCAAAAAAGGCACCATCGAGCCGTTTAATCTGGAGGTCCGGCCGGGTGAAGTGGTCGGTCTGGCAGGACTGCTGGGCTCGGGCCGTACCGAAACCGCAGAAGTGCTGTTTGGTATTCGCCGCGCCGATCGCGGCACGGCAAAAATCAAAGGCAAGGTGCAGCGAATCACTAACCCGGCTCGCGCCTCGCAGCTGGGGATGGGGTTCTGTCCGGAAGATCGCAAAACCGACGGGATTATTGGCGCGGCATCGGTGCGCGAAAATATCATTCTGGCATTGCAGGCGCAGCGCGGCTGGTTACGACCGATTAAAAAACGTGAGCAGCAGGCGATCGCCGAACGCTTTATCAAGAGCCTGGGCATTCGTACGCCGCACGCCGATCAACCGGTGGAGCTGCTGTCGGGTGGCAACCAGCAAAAGGTGCTGCTGTCGCGCTGGCTGGTGACTAAACCGCAGTTTCTGATCCTCGACGAGCCGACGCGCGGCATTGACGTGGGCGCGCACGCCGAGATTATTCGTTTAATTGAATCCTTATGTGCTGATGGACTGGCGCTGCTGGTCATCTCCTCTGAGCTTGAAGAACTGGTGGGTTATGCCGATCGGGTGTTGATCATGCGCGATCTGAAGCAGGTGGCAGAAATTCCGCTGGAGCAACTTTCGGTAGCGTCGATCGTCAATGCTATCGCTGACGGAGGGGCACAACATGCTTGAGACCCCTATGACACCTGAAAAACCGCAACGCCGTAAGCTGAAACTGCCACCGGGCATGCCGCAAATCGCGGCGCTGCTGCTGGTGCTGCTGATCGATAGCCTGGTGGCAAATAACTTTTTTGCTGTCCATCTGCAGGATGGCCGACTGTTCGGCAGTCCGATTGATATCCTCAACCGCGCTGCGCCGGTGGCGCTGCTGGCAATTGGCATGACGCTGGTGATCGCCACCGGCGGTATCGATCTGTCGGTTGGGGCGGTGATGGCGATTGCCGGCGCGACGGCAGCGACCCTGACCGTGGCCGGACACAGCGTGCCGTTTATCATTGCCGTGACGCTGGCTACCGGTCTGGCCTGCGGTATCTGGAATGGGGTGCTGGTGGCGCTGCTGCGTATACAGCCGTTCGTCGCCACGCTGATTCTGATGGTGGCGGGGCGCGGTATTGCCCAGCTGATTACCCAGGGTCAGATCGTTACCTTCGACAGTGACAGTCTTGGCTGGTTTGGCAACGGTTCGCTGCTGATGTTGCCGGTACCGGTGTGGATCACTCTGCTGGTGGCGCTGGCGGTCTGGCTGCTGACTCGCAAAACCGCGCTCGGCCTGTTTATTGAAGCGGTAGGGATCAACCTGCGTGCCGCGCGCAATGCGGGCGTCACCGGCTGGCTGGTGGTGATGTCGACCTACGCCATCAGCGGCGTTTGCGCTGCGGTAGCCGGGCTGATTGTTGCTGCCGACATTCGCGGTGCAGATGCCAATAACGCCGGATTATGGCTGGAGCTGGATGCGATTCTGGCGGTGGTAATCGGTGGCGCTTCGCTGATGGGCGGACGCTTCAATCTGGTGCTGTCTTTGATCGGTGCGTTGATTATTCAGTCGATGAACACCGGTATTTTGCTCTCCGGCTTCCCGCCAGAGCTGAATCAGGTGGTCAAAGCGGTGGTGGTGATGTGCGTGCTGTTACTGCAATCACCCCGGTTTATTGCGATGTTAAAACGGAGACGCCCGACATGATCAAACGCCATCTGCCGTTGATGATCACCTTGCTGGTGTTCGTCGCGGGTTACCTGTTCTGCCTGAGCCAGTTTCCGGGCTTCGCCTCAACCCGGGTCATCTGCAATATCCTGACTGATAACGCCTTTCTGGGCATTATCGCGGTCGGTATGACTTTTGTGATTTTATCCGGCGGTATCGATCTGTCGGTCGGCGCGGTGATCGCCTTTACCGGGGTGTTCCTGGCGCGGGCGATTGGCGATTTCCACCTCGATCCGCTGCTGGCTTTTGCGGTAATTCTGGCGCTGGGTGCCTTGTTCGGCGCGATGATGGGCTGGTTGATCGATGCGCTGAAGATCCCGGCATTTATTATCACCCTGGCCGGCATGTTCTTTCTGCGCGGCTGCAGCTATCTGGTGTCGGAGAACTCGATTCCGATCGATCATCCGTTCTATACCATGCTCTCCAGCCTGGCGTGGAAAGTGCCAGGCGGCGGACGTCTCAGCCTGCTGGCGGTGATTATGCTGGTGGTGGTGCTGGGTGGGATTATTCTGGCGCACCGTACCCGCTTTGGTAATCAGGTCTACGCGATTGGCGGTAACCTGACCTCGGCGCAGCTGATGGGGGTTTCGACCCGTGCCACCACCATCAAAATCTATATGCTCTCTACCACCTTAGCCACGCTAGCCGGTATCGTCTTCTCTATCTACACCTCGGCCGGTTATGCGCTGGCGGGACTGGGCGTGGAGCTGGATGCGATTGCTTCGGTAGTCATCGGCGGCACGCTGCTGTCGGGCGGGGTCGGAACGGTGCTGGGTACACTGTTCGGCGTGCTGATTCAGGGGCTGATCCAGACCTGGATTAACTTCGACGGCACCCTCAGCTCGTGGTGGACCAAAATCGCCATTGGTATCCTGCTGTTTGCCTTTATCGCGTTACAACGTTTGCTGACGGTGATCTGGGATCGCCAGCAGAATGCATCGGTAAAACGATTGAGTTCCTGACTACCTGAGTATCCCGCTAGAGGGCGGCTCGCCGGAGCCGTCCTTTACTGCGCCAGAGGCAACTTCATCACCGTGACCTCTTCACCCGCTATGTGCCGCTGTTCCACCGCCTGCCATCCTGAGCGCTGATAGTACCCTTGCTGATCGGGCGTATAGAGCCACAGTTCACTGATTTGTTGTTTGATTGCTGTCGCAATCGCCTGTTGGATCAACGCTTTTGCCACGCCCTGACCCCGGAATCTCTTATCTGTGACCACCTCACCAATCCAGTATTCCCGCGCGGCAATGTCATCCAGTTCATAGCGAATGATGCTACAGGTCGCGATCACCGTTTCGCCATCCGGCGTGGCAATAAGGGTAAATTCTGCCGAAGGTTTCTGATTGCGCTGTTTTAAACGCGCAACAATGGCAGGCGGGTGAGACCATGCAGGAAAATGTGACCATTCACTGTGCAGCAGCTGTGCGGTTTGTTCGGCGTAGCGGGGATGTTGATTCAGCTCGGCAATAAGCATGTGCGGGGCACCTTTATTTTGTCAGGCATCAAGCAATACAGGCTGGTGGGTTAAAGAGCAAGATCATGAAGAGGTTACATTACAGTAAAGGATGTTTGTATATCCGGCTAAAACAGTCGCTGTTAGATGAAGGTGCAGGGTCAGGAAAGGCATGCCCGATCGCAAAGGATTCCCGCATCCCTGCGGATCGGCCGCGCCATCCCGGGCGCGGACGCTTTGCTCTTCAGGCATGTCTTCCTTCCCGGCTGGGCTGATGCATCGCTTTAAGAAGCAGGAAGCGGATAGTTTTTATTGGGGATAGCATAAAACAGTCGCTGTTGGCTGAGGGTGCAGGGTCAGGAAAGGCATGCCCGATCGCAAAGGATTCCCGCATCCCTGCGGATCGGCCGCTGCATCCCGGGCGCGGACGCTTTACTCTTCAGGCATTGCCTTTCCTTCCCGGCTGGGCTGATGCTTCGTTTTAAGAAGCAGGAAGCGGATAGTTTTTATTGGGGATAGCATAAAACAGTCGCTGTTGGCTGAGAGTACAGGGTCAGGAAAGGCATGCCCGATCGCAAAGGATTCCCGCATCCCTGCGGATCGGCCGCGCCATCCCCGGCGCGGACGCTTTGCTCTTCAGGCATGCCTTTCCTTCCCGGCTGGGCTGATGCATCGTTTTAAGAAGCAGGAAGCGGATAGTTTTTATTGGGGATAGCATAAAACAGTCGCTGTTGGCTGAGGGTGCAGGGTCAGGAAAGGCATGCCCGATCGCAAAGGATTCCCGCATCCCTGCGGATCGGCCGCGCCATCCCGGGCGCGGACGCTTTGCTCTTCAGGCATGTCTTCCTTCCCGGCTGGGCTGATGTATCGCTTTAAGAAGCAGGAAGCGGATAGTTTTTATTGGGGATAGCATAAAACAGTCGCTGTTGGCGGAGGGTGCAGGGTCAGGAAAGGCATGCCCGATCGCAAAGGATTCCCGCATCCCTGCGGATCGGCCGCTGCATCCCGGGCGCGGACGCTTTACTCTTCAGGCATGTCTTTCCTTCCCGGCTGGGCTGATGCATCGTTTTAAGAAGCAGGAAGCGGATAGTGTGAGGCGAGTATCCCGGCAGCCGGGGCTACAGGGATCTGTTGACGGCGATGTTACGGAACGCCCGCCATCCCGACTAAATAGCACCGTTTTTATAAAAAAAAACCGATGCCGCATAAGCCTGCATCGGTGGTTTGATTGATTCTGGCGCGCTGCTAATCATTAAAATGAACAGCGCTGCCGCAGTGCGTAATTAACGTTTTAGCCGGTAGTACGCTTCGTTCCAGCGCAGCGCATCTTTGAAAGCAGGTAAACGTGTATGCTCGTCAATCACCAGCACTTCGATGTCGTTCATCTCACCGTACAGATACATATCATCCAAAGTCAGCGCCTGGCTGAACACCGTATGGTGCGCGCCGCCGCCCAGAATCCACGCTTCGGACGCGGTCGCCAATGACGGCTGGGCTTTCCACAGTGCGCGCGCAACCGGCAACTTCGGCAGCGGTTTCGGCTGTTCAATCGCATCTACCACGTTAACCAGCAGACGGAAACGATCGCCCATATCAATCACGCTGGCGTTAATCGCACGCCCGGCTGGCGTTGAGAAAATCATGCGGGCCGGATCGGCTTTATCACCAATGCCGAGGAACTGCACATCGATTAATGGCTTCTCTTCAATGGCAATCGACGGGCAGACTTCCAGCATGTGGGAGCCGAGCACCAGATCGTTACCCGGTGAGAAGTGATAGGTGTAATCCTCCATAAATGAGGTACCACCTTTGCGATCGCCCGCCAGCACTTTGAAAATGCGTAACAGCGCCGCGGTTTTCCAGTCACCTTCACCGGCAAAGCCATAACCCTGGCCCATCAGACGTTGCACCGCCAGTCCCGGCAACTGCGTCATACCGTGCAGCGTCTGGAAGTTGGTGGTAAATGCCTGGCAGCCTTCTGCTTCCAGGAAACGCTTCAGGCCCAGCTCGATACGCGCTGCATCCAGTACGTTCTGCCGTTTTTCGCCGCCCGAGGCCGCCACATCGGTAAAGCGATAGAGGCTTTCGTACTCATCGATCAACGCATTGACGTCGCCATCACTGACCTGATTGATTACCTCAACCAGATCGCCGACGCCCCAGCCGTTGACGGCATAACCGAACTGAATCTGCGCCGCAACTTTATCGCCTTCGGTAACCGCCACTTCGCGCATGTTATCGCCAAAGCGCGCCACTTTTAGCTGCTGGCTGGCCTGTTTCGTCAGCGCCGCACGCATCCAGTTACCCAGACGCTGCTGGCTGGCACCGTCCTGCCAGTGACCGGTGACCACGCTGTGCTGCAGACCCATCCGTGCGCCGATAAAACCAAACTCACGGCCGCCGTGTGCGGTCTGGTTCAGGTTCATAAAGTCCATGTCCATGCTGTCCCACGGAATTTCAGCATTGAACTGGGTATGGAACTGCAGCAGTGGTTTATTCAGCACGCTCAGGCCGCCGATCCACATTTTAGCCGGCGAAAAGGTGTGCAGCCAGGTAATGATGCCAACGCAGCGGGTGTCATGATTCGCGTCGCGGCACAGCGTCAGCGCTTCATCCGGTGATTTCACCAGCGGTTTCAGCTCCAGCTGCAGCGGCAGGCCAGCTTGATTTAATCCCTCGACTACCTGACGCGCATGCTGTTCTACCTGGCGTAACGTCTCCGCACCGTAGAGGTGCTGCGTGCCAATCACAAACCACACGCTGTAGCTGTTTAACTGTTCCATAAAATCACTCCTTTACTTTGAGCCTACCCCAATAGGCTATTTTATTTGTCAGTCTGAACCTGGGCAGTGCTCACAATCCTCACGTACTCCGTGTACGCTCCGGTTGTTCCGCGCTGTCCGTGTCCAGACTGCCTGCAACAATTACGCCTACTGGGATAGGCTCTTAGCGGAAGCGGGGCGAGCGGCGTATTGCGGTTCAGCCGTCACGCACCATTGTTGATAGCGTTGATAGAGTTGTTGATAGCGTGCCACGCGCGCCGGATCGGGCTGCAGGGTGACGGCAATCGGACTGGCCATCACCTGCTGTGCCTCGGGCACGCTGGAGTAGACGCCGGCCGCGACGGCGGCGAAAATCGCCGCGCCCAGCGCACAGCATTCATCAGAGGCGACGATATCCAGTGGCCGGTTCATCACGTCGCAGCAGGCCTGCATAATCGCTGGCGATTTACGCGCGATGCCGCCGAGGGTCAGGATGTTTTCTACCGGGATCTGCTGCTGCTCGAAGCACTCCATAATGGCGCGCGCACCAAACGCGGTGGCGGCAACCAGCCCGCCAAACAGCGCCGGTGCGTCAGTGCCGAGGTTGAGATCGGTTATTACCCCTTTCAGGCGCTGGTTGGCATTCGGGGTGCGGCGGCCGTTGAACCAGTCGAGTACCACCGGCAGGTGGTCGAGCTGCGGATTGGCAGCCCACGCCTCAGTCAGATCTTTAATCAGCGTTTTCTGCATTTCTGCCAGTTGCGGTTTCAGCGCCGGATGACGCTCAGCGGCCAGTTGCAATGACCAGCCCAGCAGGCGGCTGAACCAGGCATAGATATCGCCAAAAGCAGACTGTCCCGCTTCCAGCCCGACAGCACCGGGCATCACGCTGCCATCAACCTGACCGCAGATACCTTTAATTGCGCGATCGCCAACCTGGTCAGCATCGGCAATCAGGATGTCGCAGGTGGAGGTGCCAATCACTTTGACCAGGGTATACGGCTTCGCGCCGCCGCCGACTGCGCCCATGTGGCAGTCAAACGCACCGCCGGACAGGGTGACCGTCTGCGGCAGACCGAGCCGCTGCGCCCATTCCGGGCTGAGGGTGCCGACCGGCAGGTCAGCGGTCCAGGTGTCGCTGAACAGCGGCGAATCGAGCTGCTGAGTGAGCAGCGGGTCCAGCGCATTGAGGAAGTCCGCTTCGGGCAGGCCGTTCCAGTCGCCGTGCCACAGCGCTTTATGTCCGGCGGCGCAACGGCCACGCCGCAGCCGGTCGGGTGCCGTGGTGCCGCTCAGTAACGCCGGTACCCAGTCGCACAGTTCGACCCACGAGACTGCCGCGTCACGCACCGCCGCGTCTTCGCGTGATACGTGCAGAATCTTGGCCCAGAACCATTCTGAGGAGTAAATGCCGCCGATATAGCGGCTGTAATCCTGAAAGCGGCCGCTGTGGCATAGCTGATTGATCTCTTCCGCTTCTTCAATTGCAGTGTGATCTTTCCATAACACAAACATGGCGTTGGGGTTGTCGGCAAATTCGGGGCGCAGCGCCAGCACGTTACCGTCGCGATCGATGGGGGCCGGGGTCGAGCCGGTTGTGTCGACGCCAATGCCGACTACGGCGGCGCGCTGCGTTTCGCTGAGCGCATTCAGAACGCCGAGCATCGCCTGTTCCATCGCATCGATGTAATCCTGTGGATGGTGACGAAAACGGTTGGTGTGTGGATCGCTGTATAAGCCCTGTTGCCAGCGCGGGTAGCTGACCACCGCACTCTGCAGCTCTTTGCCGCTGTGACAATCAACGGCCAGCGCACGCACCGAATCACTACCAAAGTCCAGCCCAAGGGTGATGGCTCCAGCACGCATCGGAATCTCCTGTAGTTAATGAACTCCTACATCCTGTGACCGGCGCGCCAGAACGGTTAGTCATGGCTGGCTGACAATATGCACTTTTCTGTCATCGACAGTGATTTTGTGATCCATTGCAAAAGTTAACCTCCGGTTAAATTTGCTGAATATATGGACCATTCTGCCGTGATTTTAAGATGTGATACCGCTCTACATTTTTCTTCGCTAATCCCGCTAAAACTAGCCCAGCGTCTGAACAGGCTTTCAGCACATAGCACTCTAACGCACTGATTTATGGCTGTACCTACAAATGAGAAAACACTGGTAGCGTTTACACCGATTCGTTATTAGCAGTGAAAAACAACCTGGCACCGGAGAGCATCATGCATAAATTCACTAAAGCGTTCGCGGCCATCGGCCTGGCAGCGGTTATGTCACAATCCGCTATCGCCGAGACCATGAAGCTCGGTTTCTTAGTCAAGCAACCGGAGGAACCCTGGTTCCAGACCGAGTGGAAGTTCGCCGATAAAGCCGGCAAGGATTTGGGCTTTGACGTGATTAAGATTGCCGTTCCCGATGGTGAGAAAACCCTCAACGCCATCGACAGCCTGGCCGCTAACGGCGCCAAAGGCTTCGTCATCTGTACGCCCGATCCTAAGCTCGGCTCAGCGATCATGGCCAAAGCACGTGGCTATGGTCTGAAGGTGATTGCGGTGGACGATCAGTTCGTGACCGCCAAAGGCAAGCCGATGGATACCGTTCCGCTGGTGATGATGGCGGCCACCAAAATTGGTGAGCGTCAGGGTCAGGAACTCTACAAAGAGATGCAGAAACGCGGCTGGGATGCGAAAACCACCGGCGTAATGGCCATTACAGCGAATGAGCTGGACACCGCGCGTCGTCGCACCGGCGGCTCGATGGACGCGATCAAAGCAGCCGGCTTCCCGGCCGCGCAGATTTATCAGGTGCCGACCAAATCAAATGATATTCCGGGCGCGTTTGATGCCGGTAACTCACTGCTGGTCCAGCACCCTGAAATTAAACACTGGCTGATTGTCGGTATGAATGACAACACCGTGCTGGGCGGCGTGCGTGCCACAGAAGGACAGGGCTTTAAAGCGGCTGACGTCATCGGTATCGGCATCAACGGCGTCGATGCGATCAGCGAATTGTCGAAAGATAAAGCCACCGGCTTCTACGGTTCTCTGCTGCCGAGCCCGGATGTTCACGGCTATAAAAGCAGCCAGATGCTCTACAACTGGGTCAGCAAAGGCGAAGAGCCACCAAAATTCACCGAAGTCACCGACGTGGTGTTAATCACCCGCGACAACTTCAAAACCGAACTGGCGAAGAAAGGGCTGATGTAAAGCCTGCTCCTGCCGGTGTCTGAACACAACGGCGTCACGATATAGTCAGCCCGTGTATTTCGCGCCGCCACACTGCCGCCGGGCATTAACACCCGGTGCGGGTAAGCGGCGCGAAATAGTGAGGATAAACATGAACACTGATTCAGCATTTCTGTCGTTTCATGGCATCAGTAAAACCTTTCCTGGCGTGAAAGCGCTGCAGGATATCTCTTTCGACTGCCGCAGCGGTGAAGTCCACGCCTTAATGGGCGAGAACGGCGCAGGCAAATCGACGCTGCTGAAAATTCTCAGCGGCAGCTACCAGCCGAGCGGCGGCGAGATTCGGATCAAAGGCCAGCCGGTAAACTTCCAGCACACCACCGATGCGCTGGATGCCGGGGTGGCGATTATTTACCAGGAACTGCACCTGGTGCCGGAAATGAGCGTGGCGGAGAACATCTATCTCGGCCAGATTCCGCACAAGCATGGCCTGGTCAATCGTAAGCTGATGCGCTACGAGGCCGGTCTGCAACTGAAAAATCTCGGCATGGATATCGACCCGGATATGCCGCTGAAGTACCTGTCGCTCGGTCAGTGGCAGATGGTGGAGATTGCCAAAGCGCTGGCGCGTAACGCGCGCATTATCGCCTTTGATGAACCGACCAGTTCGCTGTCGGCGCGTGAAATCGACAACCTGTTCCGCGTCATCCGTCAGCTCCGTGAGGAGGGCCGGGTGGTGCTGTACGTGTCACACCGGATGGAAGAGATTTTTGCCCTCAGCGACGCCATCACGGTGTTCAAAGATGGCCGCTATGTCCGCACCTTTACCGACATGGCTAACACCCATCATGACGATCTGGTGCAGGCGATGGTGGGCCGCAACCTCGGTGATATCTACGGTTATTCGCCGCGTGAAAAAGGCGCGGTGCGCCTTGAGCTGGACCAGGTGGAAGCGAAGGGGGTGCGAACGCCGATTTCGCTCAAGGTCCACGCTGGCGAGATCGTTGGGTTGTTTGGCCTGGTCGGCGCCGGACGCAGCGAACTGCTGAAAGGGCTGTTCGGCGGCACGCGCCTGCGCGGCGGCCGGGTGTTGCTGGATGGCGAACCGCTGACGCTGCGCGAACCGATCGACGCTATCCGCGCCGGCATTATGCTGTGTCCGGAAGATCGTAAAGCTGAAGGCATCATTCCGGTGCACTCGGTGCGCGATAACATCAACATCAGCGCCCGGCGTCACAACCTTACCGCGGGTTGCCTGATCAAAAACGACTGGGAAAGCCGCAACGCCGACAGCCATATCCGCTCGCTTAACATCAAAACGCCTGGGGCAGAACAGCTGATCATGAACCTCTCCGGCGGTAACCAGCAGAAGGCGATTCTCGGCCGCTGGTTATCCGAAGAGATGAAGGTGATCCTGCTGGATGAGCCGACGCGCGGCATTGATGTCGGGGCGAAACACGAAATCTATAACCTGATTTACCAGCTGGCCAACGACGGTATCGCGGTACTGTTCGCCTCCAGCGACCTGCCGGAAGTGATGGGCCTTGCCGATCGCATCGTGGTGATGCGTGAAGGGGCGATTGCCGGCGAAGTGCTGCACGACGACGCCACGGAGCAGCAAACGCTGAGCCTGGCAATGCCAAAAACCACACAAGCGGCCGCCGTGGCCTGACAGGAGAGCAACATGGCTTCATCCACGACCTCAAATACGCCGCCGCCAGCGTCACGCAGCGGCCTGCAGTTTGGTCGCATCTGGGACAATTTCGGCATGCTGGTGGTGTTTGCGCTGCTGTTTATTGCCTGTGCGGTATTTGTGCCGAACTTCGGCTCATTTATCAATATGAAAGGCCTCGGGCTGGCGATGTCGATGTCCGGCATGGTCGCCTGCGGCATGCTGTTCTGCCTGGCGTCCGGTGATTTTGACCTGTCGGTCGCCTCGGTCATCGCCTGTGCCGGCGTGGTCACGGCGGTAGTGATCAACATGACCGAAAGCCTGTGGATTGGCGTGGCAGCCGGTCTGGTGCTCGGTATGCTCACCGGCTTTATCAATGGCTTTGTCATCGCCCGGCTGAAGATCAATGCGTTGATCACCACCCTGGCGACCATGCAGATCGTGCGCGGTCTGGCCTACATCTTCTCCGACGGTAAAGCCGTTGGTATCGAAGATGAACGCTTCTTCGCGCTCGGGTTTGCCAACTGGCTGGGCGTCCCTGCGCCCATCTGGCTGACCATCGCCACCATGCTGATCTTCGGCTTTCTGCTGAACAAAACCACCTTTGGCCGTAATACGCTGGCGATTGGCGGTAATGAAGAAGCGGCACGACTGGCCGGGGTGCCGGTGGTGCGGACCCGGATCATTATCTTTATTCTGTCCGGCCTGGTCTCGGCCGCGGCGGGCATCATTCTGGCTTCACGCATGACCAGTGGTCAGCCGATGACCTCGCTGGGTTATGAGCTGGTGGTGATCTCCGCCTGCGTGCTGGGCGGCGTCTCACTGAAGGGCGGTATCGGTAAAATCTCCTATGTGGTTGCCGGGGTGCTGATTCTGGGAACTGTTGAGAATGCGATGAATTTATTGAATATCTCGCCATTCTCACAGTATGTGGTGCGCGGTCTGATACTGTTAGCAGCGGTGATATTTGACCGCTACAAACAAAAGCATAAAGCCTGATTTGGCGAGCAGTTAACCCGCGGACGCATCAGGCGTCCGCGGGTGATCCGATCAATGACAGACTGAGTGAGGACGCTATGTATCACCGTGAATTACCGGCCGAGCAGCAAAATCCCTTACTGCCGGGCTATTCGTTCAATGCCTGGCTGGTGGCGGGGCTGACGCCGATTACCGCCGACGGTCCGCTGGACTTTTTTATCGATCGTCCGCACGGCATGAAGGGTTACATTCTCAATCTCACCATTAAAGGCAAAGGGCGGGTATTCGATGGCGAGCGGGCCTTTGACTGCGAGCCGGGCGAAATGCTGCTGTTTCAGCCTAAAACCGCCCACTACTATGGCCGCGCGCCTGACAGCCCACAGTGGTTTCATCGCTGGGTCTATTTCCGGCCGCGCGCCTACTGGCACGACTGGCTGCGCTGGCAGGATGAGCAGGAGGGCGTCGGCCGTCTGCTGTTGCCGGAATCGCTGCGCGGCGAATTTGATCGGCTGTTTGCCAGTATCGAACAGACCCATAACTCCGGCCGCCGCTTTGCGGAAGAGCTGGCGATGAATCTGCTGGAGCGCTTGCTGCTGCGGGCAGTGGAAGAGGATCCGCGCAGTCATCAGCTGATCCGCGATCCGCGGGTGATTGAAGCCTGTCAGTACGTCACCAATCATCTGGCCAGCGAAGTGAAAATTGAAGAGGTGGCGCGCCATGTCTGCCTGTCACCGTCGCGGCTGGCACACCTGTTCCGCGAACAGATGGGCGTTAACCTGCTGCGCTGGCGCGAAGATCAGCGGGTGATTCGCGCTAAACTGCTGCTGCAAACCACTCAGGAACCGATTGCTACCGTCGGGCGCGAAGTCGGCTACGACGACCAGCTCTACTTTTCCCGGGTGTTCCGTAAGCGGGTCGGCGTCAGCCCGAGTGACTTCCGTCGCCGCAATCAGGACGCGCACGACAACCTGGCGGCACAAACCGCCTGGCCGATGACACAGAGTGCTATCTCTTAGTTTTTTCGGGAAATTCCTCCTTGTCCTGGCCTGGTTAATAGTCTTAAATCAATCAGGTTAGCAACTAAGAGCCTATCCCGGTAGGCTATTTTATTTGACAGTCTGCACCTGAACAGGGCTCACAATCCTGACGTACCCGCTGTACGCTCCGGTTACTCCGCGCTGTCCGGGTCCAGACTGTCTGCAATAATTACGCCTAGCGGGATAGGCTCTAAGAGGGATTAAAATGAGCGATAAACTGCGTGTTGGCCTGATCGGTTACGGTTTTGCCAGCAAAACGTTTCACGCCCCGCTGATTGCGGGCACCCCGGACGTTGAACTGGCCGCTATTTCCAGTAGCGATGCCAGCAAAGTCCACGCCGACTGGCCTGCGGTTCAGGTAGTGGCTGATCCTCAGGCACTGCTGGACGACCCGTCTCTGCAATTGATTGTTATTCCTACCCCCAACGATACCCACTTTCCGCTGGCGAAAGCGGCGCTGAACGCCGGTAAACATGTGGTGGTCGATAAGCCGTTTACCGTGACGTTGTCACAGGCGCGCGAGCTGGATGCCTTAGCCAAAGCGAAAGGGCTGCTGTTATCGGTGTTCCATAACCGTCGCTGGGACAGTGATTTCCTGACGCTGAAATCGCTGATCGACGCCGGTACGCTGGGAGAAGTCCGCTACTTCGAGTCGCATTTCGACCGCTTCCGGCTGGAAGTGCGTCAGCGCTGGCGTGAAATGAAAGGCGCCGGCAGCGGTATCTGGTATGACCTGGGACCGCATCTGCTGGATCAGGCCCTGCAGCTGTTTGGCCCGCCGGTGGCGATTAACGTCGATCTGGCCGAGATGCGGCCGGGCGCGCAAACCACCGACTACTTCCACGCGACCCTGACCTATCCACAGCGCCGCGTGGTGCTGCACGCCAGCATGCTGGTGGCCGCCGAGTCGCCGCGTTACACCGTGCACGGCACCCGCGGCAGCTACGTTAAATATGGTCTCGATCCGCAGGAAGATCGCCTGAAGTCCGGTGATTTCCCGCCGCAGGAAGACTGGGGTTACGACATGCGTGACGGCACCCTGACGCTGGTCGACGGCGATTCACTGACCGAAACCAGCCAGCTGACGCAGCCAGGTAACTATCCGGCTTACTATGCGGGCATTCGTGATGCGATTGCCGGTCGCGGCAGTAACCCGGTGACGGCAGAAGAGGCGATTCAGGTGATGGAGCTGATTGAGCTCGGACTGCAATCGGCTGAGAAACGGCAGACGCTGTCGCTGAAGCGCGTCTGATCGGTGAGAGCAATATTGGCTGCTTAATATTGCTGTAAGAGAGCTGACAAGTTCAAAAACGGGTAAGTCCGGCAGCAATAAATTTGCTCAACGCTCAGGGAACAGGGGTCAGAAGAGGAAAGCGTCCCAGCCATGGACAACAACACCGGGAGCGTTTTTGAACAACGCAAAGCGTTGGCCCGCTACGGGCGCACCTCAGGGTTGAGGTGCGTAATGGCGTGAGCCGAGCGTGCCAGGGATGGCGGCTTTTGCGTCTTTCCGATCTGACCCTGTTCCCTGCGCAGGCTCGGTCTTAAAGCCACTTGTCCTTTCGCGCGTCACCATAAAAACGGGCCGGATAACCGGCCCGTTTTTTTGCTTTAAAGCTACCGTCTTACTGCACGCGGGCGCGGACCGCGGCTTTCTCGGCGTCGCTAAGAAACGCGATGGTCAGACCATTTTGCTGCGCCTGACGAATTTGCGCCGGGCTCAGGCCGGCTGCCGGTGCGGCATGGTGATACTCATGCGCCAGTTCAATGCCCTGAACCGCCGGGTCATCAGTATTCAGTGTTGCCAGAATGCCGTGCTCAAGGAAGGCCTTCAGCGGATGCTGCGCCAGTGACGCCACGGTGCTGGTCTGAATGTTGGAGGTCAGGCAGGATTCAATCCCGATGTGGTGCTCTGCGAGGAAATCCATCAGCGCCCGATCTTCAATCGCCTTGACGCCGTGGCCGATACGCTCGGCACCCAGCTCACGAATCGCCTGCCAGATGCTCTCCGGCCCGGCGGCTTCACCGGCATGCACCGTCACCCGGAAACCGGCATCGCGTGCCTGGGTAAAGTGGCTGAGGAACTCGCTGCCGGGGAAGCCCAGCTCATCGCCGGCCAGATCGACGGCGGTGATGTGATCGCGATGCGCCAGCAGGCCATCCAGCTCGGCCAGGCAGGCCTCTTCACCGAAGGTCCGGCTCATGATGCCAATCAGGCGCACGTCGATATTGTGCTGATGGCAACCGGCTCTGACGCCATCAATCACCGCTTCGACCACGCCGGCAATCGGCAGATGATGGGTCATCGCCATATAGCCTGGCGAGAAGCGCAGTTCCGCATAGTGAATGCCAGCGCGGGCCGCATCTTCAACATTTTCCAGCGCAATACGGCGGCAGGCATCGAGGTCGCCCAGCACCTTCACGCCCCAGTCGAGTTTTTGCAGGAAGCTCACCAGGTCAGGCTCATTGTCGCCCACCTGCACATGCGGACGCAGGGTCTCCAGCGTGGTGGCGGGCAGGGCAAGATTAAACTGGCGACCTAAATCAAGAATGGTTTGTGCACGGATGTTGCCGTCGAGATGACGATGAATATCGGTAAGAGGAATGGTGGTATCGATCATGGTGCACTCGCTCAGTGGTGACTAAAGTGCATAACATTATAAAAATATCTTGCGCAACAGCGCCAGCTATTTGCGCAACAACCGGCCCGGATGCTGTTTAATTACCCATAACCGGCCGGTGATCGCCGACAAATGGCCTGGCTTCAGGCGGACGAGGCGTGAATCGCGGCAATCAGCCGGCTGACGCCATCTTCGACCTTACTGCGCGGACAGCCTACGTTGAGGCGCAGGAAACCCTGGCCAGCACTGCCGTAGGTTGAGCCGGGCATGATCGCCACGCGTTGCTGGATCAGCGCCTGCTGCAGCGTCTGTTCGGCGATGCCGAGCGGATTAAGATCGATCCAGGCGAGATAGGTCGCCTGAGGCGGCTGCCAGTTAAGCGACGGAAAGGCGGCGTTAAGGCGGTCGGCCACCAGGGTCAGGTTACCTCTCAGATAGTCACGCAGCGCGTCAAGCCACGGCGCACCGTGCCGGTAAGCGGCAATGTGTGCGGCAACCGCGAGCACCGCCGGTGAGGAGAGTCCGTCGGCGTTTTTAAGCGCCTGAAACCAGGCCGCCCGATCGTCTGGCTGCGGAATAATGCCCCAGGCGCCGGTCAGCCCCGGCAGGTTGAAGCTTTTCGATGCTGAGGTAAACAGCGCCCAGTCGCCACGCGCCACGCGGGCCCACGGCGTATGTGGCCGATCGCCGACCATCATATCCATATGGATCTCATCACTGATCACCCGAACATGGTGACGCTCGCAGAGTTCAGCCATCTGCTGCAGTTCGGCTGCCGTCCAGACTTTACCAGTGGGATTGTGCGGGCTGCACAGCAGCAGGATTTTGCAGCGCGGACGCGCCAGCTTCGCCGCCAGCGCCGTCATATCACAATGCCACTCCAGGCCCACCCGCTGCAACGGCATTTCCAGCACCTGCCGCTGGTTGCCGTACACGGTTTTGTAAAACGCATCGTAGGCCGGCGTGTGGATCAGCACTTCATCGCCCACCTCGCTCCAGTGCCGGATCATCTGCGCCACCATGTAGATCACCGACGGCCCATATACCAGCGTATCGGGCGACGGCTGATAGCCGAACCGGCTGTTCATCCAGTGGCAGCAGGCCGACAGAAACGCATCATGCTGCCAGCGGCTGTAGCCGAATACGCCGTGATCGAGGCGCTGACGCAGCGCTTCAAGCACTACCGGCGCGGTTTTGAAATCCATATCGGAGATTGTGAACGGCAGCAGATCGGGCACGCCAAAGCGATCGGCCACAAAATCCCACTGGGTAGACCAGCTGCCACGGCGATCGATAACCTCATCAAAATTAAACATTGCGGCTCCCGGTACGTTAAGCGGTGACGTTCATCAGCGTCGACAGTTCGTCTTTCACCGACTGCACCTGTGGCCCGATCACCACCTGCAGGCTGGTCTTATTAAGGTGCACCACGCCAATCGCGCCGTTGGCTTTCAGCGCCGCATCGTTGACCTTGCTCATATCGGCGATGGTCAGACGCAGACGCGTCAGGCAGTTATCCAGTGAGGTGATATTTTCCACCCCGCCCAGCGCCGCCAGAATGGCCGGTGAGTTGTAGCCCGACTTGCCTTTACCGGCATTGCTGACCTGTTGTGCCAGTGCGCTGGCACTTTCGACTTCACGGCCCGGCGTTTTGATATTGAAGTGCAGGATGGCGAAACGAAAGATCAGGTAGTAACCGGCAAACCAGATCGCAGCCACCACCGGTACCCAATACCATTTGGTCGACAGGCCGTGCAGCACGCCAAACACCACGAAGTCGATAACGTTACCGTCGGTGTTGCCGATGGTCACGCCCAGTATCGCCATCAGGCTAAAGCCGACGCCGGTTAACAGCGCATGGATCAGATAGAGGAACGGCGCGACGAATAAAAACAGGAACTCAATCGGTTCGGTGGTGCCGCCAACCACACAGGCCACCACACCGGAAATCAGTAATCCTTTAATTTTATGGCGGTTTTCCGGGCGGGCGCAGTGATAGATAGCCAGCGCAGCGCCAGGCAGGCCACCCAGGAAGGCCGGCATTTTGCCCTGCGACAGGAAGCGGGTGGCGCTTTCGGCAAAACCATGAGTCTCCGGACAGGCCAGCTGTGCCTGGAAGATGGTCAGGGCGCCGCTGACGCTTTTGCCGCACACCTCAAGCGTGCCGCCGGCATCGGTAAAGCGCATGATCGCCACCAGAATATGCTGCAGGCCAAACGGCAGCAGTAAACGCTCACCGGTGCCAAAGATCATCGGACCGAAATCGCCCGCGCTGTTGATCATCCAGCCGAGTCCGGTAATGCCGCGAGCAAAGAAAGGCCAGATCAACGGGACCACCAGTCCCAGCACGCCGATCACCAGCGTGGTAATGATCGGCACAAAGCGGGTACCACCAAAGAAAGCCAGCGCATCGGGCAGCCGGATGTTATGAAAGCGCTCATGCAGCCAGAACACCACAATGCCGACAATCACCGCACCCAGAATGCCGGTATCAATCGACGGGATACCGAGTATCGACTGGACGTTGTTGGCTTTCAGCACTGCGGCATCGGTGGTAGGCAGAATGCCATTGATATTGAGCCAGAAGTTGATGCTGAGGTTGAGCACTGCATAGCCAACAAAGCCGGCAAATGCCGCCACGCCTTTGTTTTCACGCGCCATGCCGAGCGGGATCGCCACGGCAAACATCACCGGTAAATAACTAAAGGCGAAGGAGCCGAGTTTCGCCATCCACAAAAACAGATACTGCAGCCACGGCTGATCCAGCATCGGTAACAGCGTCAGGACATCATGGCTGCTCAGCGAACTGCCGATACCCAGCATGATGCCGCAGAATGAGAGCAGGGCAACCGGCAGCATAAAGGTTTTCCCCAGGCTCTGGAAAAACTCCCAGACAGACATTTTTTGTTGAGGTGCGGGCATGATGACTCCGGCGGCAGTTAGTCACAGTGATAAAGTGAGCAGATGATAAAACGTTTTATCAGAGTGATGTGCGCGTTGAATCACACTCTTCCGGCCAGGGCTGATATTATTTTTCGGCTTTAAGGTGTAACGTTTTATCCTCTCTTCCGGCGTTTTTATTCGGGCAAGTAACGGCATGAGCAGAATTACCATCCATGATGTGGCCGCCGCTGCAGGCGTTTCGGTCACCACCGTCTCTCTGGTGCTCTCCGGCAAAGGGCGGATTTCTGCTGAAACCATGGCGCGGGTTAACCAGACCATTGAGCAACTGGGCTTTGTGCGCAACCGCTCGGCGACCATGCTGCGCGGCGGTGAAAGCGGAGTGATAGGACTGATCGTCCGCGATCTCAGCCAGCCGTTTTACGCGGAAATGACCGCCGGACTCAGTGACGCGCTGGAAAAGCAGGGCAAATTGTTGTTTCTCACCCAGAGCGGCCGCCAGGGCCAGCAGCTGGAGCGCTGCTTCGAGTCGCTGGTGGCGCAGGGGGTTGATGGCGTGGTGCTGGGCGGCGGGGCGGATAAGGCCGACAAAATAGTGGCCCGCGCCCGTGAGCTGAACATTGCGCTGGTCTGCGCCGCACGTGCCAGCAGCCTGGAAGAGGTGGATGCGATCCGACCGGATAACGCCCAGGCCGCGCGTCTAGCCACCGAATATCTAATCCGCCAGGGTCATCAGCGCATCGCCTGGCTGGGCGGCCATAGCGCATCGTTAACCCGGGCAGAACGTCTTGGCGGCTATTGCGCCACGCTGCTGCAATATGGTTTGCCGTTCCGGCCCGAGTGGATTATTGAGTGCGGCAATACGCAAAAAGAAGCAGCCGAGGCGGCGGTCCAGCTGCTGCAACAGCATCCCCGGCTGACGGCGATACTGGCCTACAATGCCAGCACGGCGCTGGGCTGCTATTTTGGTCTGCTGCGCACCGGCCGGACGTTCGCCCGCGGCGCGGTCGACAGCTACTATGGGCAACAGCTGGCGCTGATGGGGTTTGGCGATGAACCGCAGGCTGAGCTGACCGATCCGCCGCTGACGGTTGTCACCAGTTCGGCGCGCGAGATTGGCCGCGTGGCGGCAGAACGCATCCTGCAACGTCTGGCGCAACCGGATGCCGCACGGCAGAATGTGATTATGCCGCCGCAGCTGATTATTCGCGGCTCAGCATAAAAAAAGGCGACGCCAGCATTAACCCTGGCGTCGCCTTGTTATCACCGCTCAGCCGTTACTGCGGCATGCCTTCGCTGGTCGGCATACCCAGCATGTAGCGTGACATAAACTGCTCCAGCGTCATCTTGTCGCCGTTCATATTCACCTGGCCGTTAGCGTACTGCAGGCTGGTGACGATGTTGTTATCCTGCTGCTGGGTCAGACGGAACATCTGTCCCATCGCCGCCAGACCTTTAACCTGCTGATCGGCCAGCTTCTGTGCATCATCTGCCTGATAACCTTCCGCCAGACCCACTTTGTGCATGGTTTCGGTCGCCATCGGCATGTTGATGATCAGTTTCGCATCCAGCGTTTTCAGCACCCGGTCAACCATGGCGTTCAGCGTTTGCGGTTCGCCGGTCACGGTAGCGGGATCGTTAAAATTCGCCGTCAGATTAAAGGTGCTTTCACCTTTATCATTCTTCCAGCTCAGCGGGGCGATGCTGATCGACGGCGATCCTTTCAGCAGAACCGGCAGGTTGCTCATCAGGATAGCGTTGACGCCCGCCTGGTAGCGAATCGGATCGTCCGCCAGGCCTTTCTGGCTGGTGAGATCCTGCATCTGGGCGTTGTAGCGATCGGAGAAGGCTTTTACCGCTTGCGCATCGAACTGCGACAGCTTCATCTTCAGTGCCGCCTGACCAAAGTCCTGTTTCTGCAGCTGAACGCTGTCGACTTTGTAATCAATGTTGCCGCCGATCTTACCGGCACTGTTATCGAACGAAGAGGAGCCCTTCATCTTGTGCAGCGTCAGGGCATCCTGACCGTTAATGCTGGCGTTGACCTTCTCAACATCGATCGACTGATCGCCGACCCGCACGCCTTCCGGACTCAGATGGGTATTGCCGTTGAGCTTCAGGCCATTGACGGTGAACAGCACCGGCTGACCCATCTCATTTTTGCTGGTCAGCGCCAGGCTATCAACGTCACTTTCCAGCGAGACTTTATCGCCTTTATTGTCGGCGCTGACGTTAAGCGTGCCGCCATTGGTCGCCAGACGCTCGCCGGTTTGTGCATTCTGATAGTCGATCGGCAGAATACGCAGCGCGGTATCGGTCGCGCCGCTGTAGCCAATGCGGGTATCGGCATTGATCAGCGATTTATTTTGCGTCAGTTCAAACAGCTTCTTCACCGCATCGGTGTTGGCCAGTTCGCTGTGCACCGAGGCCATGCTCGGGATCAGATTGAAGTGCTTCAGCTGCGCAAACGGGAACGGGCCGTGATCGATGGTTTCGTTCAGGATCACGCTCTGACCCGGCTTCAGCAGGGCGTTATCTTCCGTCTGCGAGCTGGCCTGAATCACCAGGTTGGCTTTGCTGCTGAAGACGCCGCGCTGATAGTCCTGGTAGCTGATCTTCAGTCGGCTGTTCGGGGCGTAAGCATTCAGCTGGGTATTGGCGTTCTGCACCAGCTGGTCCATGTGTTTTTCGAGCTGCTTGCCGGTGAACCATGCCGCGCCGGTCCAGATTACGCCCAGCGCGATGATCACGCCCACGGCAACGTTGGTCTTTTTCATTGCTGATTCGTCCTTATCCTTGAGTCCGCTTACGCCGCAGGTTTGACCCGACGACTGAAGAAAAAACGCCCGCAGGCGTTTTAAAAGCTAATAGGTTGAAATAATAGCAGTTAACCGCAGGTCCGTCAGCCGCATCACCCTAACTCGTTAAATACCCGCGCCAGCCGGCCGGTTCCGGCCACCGTCACCGGGGCTTCGCTGGCGGCAACAAAACAGGATTCGCCCGGTTGCAGCGTCAGCTGCTGCTGGTCTTTTGCCACCACCGCCTGTCCTTCGATGCAGAACAACAGCGCCGCGCTCTGCTGATCCAGCGCCTGCGGTTGCGCACTCAGGGTATGGATCGCAAAGGCGAAATCGTCGACCGGAATCGGAAAACGCAGGGTGCTGCCATGCTGCTCCGGCTGCGTCAGCAGCGCGCTGGCGGGCTTCTCATCAAATTTGAGGTTGGCCATCAGTTCCGGGATATCGATATATTTCGGCGTTAAGCCGGCCCGCAGTACGTTATCGGAGTTCGCCATCACTTCCAGCGCCACGCCTTTCAGGTAGGCGTGCGGCGTTTCAGCATAGAGGAACATCGCTTCGCCCGGCTGCAGGGTAATCACGTTGAGCAGCAGCGGTGAAAACAGGCCGCTGTCGTCCGGGTAGTCGGCAGCGATTACGCTAATGGTCTGCCAGGGTTCGCCCTGCTGGTGACCGAGCACCGATTTCAGTACCCCAAGCGCCAGCGATTTGGCCTCGCCGTCGAGCGACAGCAGGGTAGAAAACAGGGTCGCCAGATTATCCCGATCGGGATGCTGCAGGAAATGGGCAATCTGCGGATGCGCACCGGCAACCGGCTCAAGCAGCGAAACCATTTCGGTCAGCGGGCGGAAACCGTTCATCGCCTGGAAGGGCGTCAGGGCATAGACCAGCTCGGGTTTATGGTTGGCATCTTTATAGTTGCGTTCGGCGGCACCCAGCGGAATGCCGGCGGCATTCTCACGCGCAAAACCGGCTTCAGCGGCGCTTTTGCTGGGATGAACCTGAATCGACAGCGGCTGATCGGCGCACAGCACTTTAAACAGGAAAGGCAGTTCACCGAAGCGTTGTGCCACCGCATCGCCCAGGGTGGCGGTCGGGTTGGCGTCAATCACCTCGCGCAGCGAGCGCGAACTCCCCTGGTCGTCAACGGTAGACGGACTCTTCGGGTGCGCCCCCATCCACAGCTCGGCCATCGGTAACCCTTGCGGATTCGCAATGCCATACAGTTCGGTTAAGGCTGTTTTGCTACCCCACGCGTAATTCTGCAGCGAATTGTTCATTTTTTGCATTATATAACCCTTCATCACGGGATGTTATTGGCGCTATTAAAGCAGAAAGTGCCAGGGAAAATACATATCAAGTGCAAAAGGACGCTAAGCTCTCATAATGTTAAATTATTGTATGTCATTATCTTGCCCGCCCGAATGTCGCCCACAGGACGATGCGTTGGGCGGGCATTCACTTCAAACAGAGCGAAGGAGACGTATTCATGGCAGCCAACCGCATTGAGAAAGATTCAATGGGCCCCATTGATGTACCGGCTGATAAACTGTGGGGCGCGCAAACGCAGCGCTCGCTGGAACACTTCCGCATCTCAACAGAAAAAATGCCGACCGCGCTGGTTCACGCGCTGGCGCTGACCAAACGCGCCGCTGCCGCCGTTAACCGCGACCTGGGGCTGCTGCCGGCCGAGCGCGCCGAAGCGATCATTAACGCGGCGGACGAGGTGCTGGCCGATAAGCACAGCGACGAGTTCCCGTTAGCCATCTGGCAGACCGGGTCCGGCACCCAGACCAACATGAACATGAATGAAGTGCTGGCCAACCGCGCCAGCGAAATTCTGGGCGGAGAGCGTGGCATGTCGCGCCTGGTCCATCCGAATGATGATGTTAACAAGAGTCAGAGTTCGAATGACGTCTTCCCGACCGCGATGCACGTGGCCGCGGTCATCGCCCTGCGTGAGCAGCTGATCCCGCAGATTCAGGTATTAAAAAAGACCCTGAGCGAGAAGTCAGAGGCGTTCAAAGATATCGTCAAAATTGGCCGTACTCACCTGCAGGACGCCACGCCGCTGACGCTCGGCCAGGAGATTTCCGGCTGGGTGGCGATGCTCGAACATAACCTGAAGCACATCGAGCAGAGCATTCCGCACGTGGCGGAACTGGCGCTGGGCGGCACCGCCGTCGGCACCGGCCTGAACACCCATCCGGAGTATGCGGTTCGGGTGGCGAAAGCGCTGGCCGATCTGACTCAGCAACCGTTTGTCACCGCGCCGAATAAGTTTGAAGCGCTGGCAACCTGTGATGCGCTGGTTCATGCTCACGGTGCACTGAAAGGGCTGGCGGCCTCGCTGATGAAAATCGCCAACGACGTGCGCTGGCTCTCCTCCGGTCCGCGCTGCGGCATTGGTGAAATCGCCATTCCGGAAAACGAACCAGGCAGCTCGATCATGCCAGGTAAAGTCAACCCGACCCAGTGCGAAGCGATGACCATGCTCTGCTGTCAGGTGATGGGCAATGACGTGGCAATCAATATGGGCGGCGCGTCCGGCAACTTTGAGCTGAACGTGTTCCGTCCGATGGTGATCCATAACTTCCTGCAGTCGATTCGTCTGCTGGCGGACGGTATGGATAGCTTCAATCATCACTGCGCGATTGGCATTGAACCGGTTCGCGAGCGTATCGAACAGCTGCTGAATGAGTCACTGATGCTGGTGACGGCGCTGAACACCCATATCGGTTATGACAAAGCGGCCGAAATCGCCAAGAAAGCCCATAAAGAGGGGCTGACGCTGAAAGGCGCGGCGCTGAAGCTGGGCTATCTGACCGAAGAGCAGTTTGACGCCTGGGTGCGTCCGGAAGAGATGGTTGGCAGCATGAAGTCGTAAGCCTTCTGCTGTACAAAGGCCAGCGCGTGCTGGCCTTTTTTATGGCTTAAATCGGGCAGTCGACCCACAGATGCAGCCGCGGGATCAGCAGGTTAAGCGGCTCGGCGGCTGGCTTATGGCGATAGGTAATGTTATCGGCATCGTAATTAAGCAGTTCACCCAGCACCGGCACCTGGCTGCGGTCGCGGCAGATCACCAGAATCGGCGATGGACAGGCCAGCTGCGTCTGCTTTTTCTGTTCGGCACGCCAGACCCGCGCCACCGGCTGGACTTTCACCGGTCGCTTAATTTTCAACCGGGCCGAGGCGGGCAGGGCGCGCACGCTGGCTAACTCCTCCTGCACTTTTTCTGCCCACTGTTCGCGTGACCACGGCGCCTGCGCCCGTCCGGCCTTCAGGCTTTTTTCCAGCTGAGCGATCACCTCTTCACGCTGCATATTTTTGATGATGTGCTTATTCGCCCAGCCAAAACGCAGGCTGTCCGGTGCGCTGAGCAGGGTGATAGTGCGATAGGCATTCAGGGTAATCAGCCCGCGCAGATGCTGGTGGACAAATTCGAAGCGTGCCTCGCTTGGCAAGCCGGACTCAACCGTAATCAGCTGCTCCAGTCGCGCTTTAAGCTGATTGATGCTGTCGACCAGCGCGCTGATCTCCGCCTCACGCTGCTCATCGCACTCAATGCACAGCGCACCCGGCAGACGGACCGCCGCCTTGGTGCTGAGCTGCTCCGACTGATGCTGCATGAACAGACGGCAGTAGTGGTTCAGCGCCAGCGTTAAGGCGTGCTGCCCCAGATGCTGCTCCACCGTGATTTGAGTAATCGCCTCATGCTCACGGCCTTTCACTATCGGCGGCAGGCCGAATACCCGGGCAATCAGCAACGGCTGGGCCTCAATCTGCTGGCGCAGCTCGCCCAGCGCCTGTTCTAAATCGTTTACGCATTGATGCATATCTGACACTAAGTCGTAGCGCGCCATGTTGAGCCTCCATAGTTACAACGTACATAATGTGGCAGAAGCGATGACTGGACGCAATAGCGACACTAGTTACAACATACTGTTAGTAATACCGTTAACAACCGTGCCGCCATCCGGGCGTAAGCAGGCGCAAAAGGCGGCATGCATTTTTCCTTATCTCAGAACATGTTATAAAAATGGTTTGCCCGCTAACGGATAGCTGATGTGAACCAGACCAACAAACCCGGCGTCGCCGCCATTATTACGCTCGGCGCGATACAGATACTGTCGTGGGGTGGATCGTTCTATCTGATGGCGGTGATGGCGAACCCGATCGCCATGGAAACCGGCTGGTCGCAGCAGTGGATTTATGGCGCGCTGTCGACCGGCATTCTGGTGTCAGGACTGCTGGCGCCGCTCAGCGGCCGGATTATTGCCCGCACCGGTGGCCGCCTGCTGCTGGCGATGAGTGGGGCGGTGATGGCGCTGGGGCTGGTGATCATGGCTTTCAGCTATCATCTGCCGCTGTTGCTGTTCGCCTGGGTGATTATCGGCGTCGGGATGGCGATGGGGCTGTATGATGCGCTGTTTGCTACCCTCGGCACCTGTTATGGCGCTCAGGCGCGTGCAGCGATTACCGGCATTACCCTGATTTCCGGCTTCTGTACCACCCTGGTATGGCCGGGCACGGCGCTGTTGATTCACGTCCTCGGCTGGCGGGGCGCTTGTCTGGCGATTGCCGGGCTGTTAACGCTCTGCGTGCTGCCAGCGTATCTGTATGCTTTACCGGCAACGCGGGCGGTAAGGCCGGTTAACACCCGTAGCCCGCAATCGTCCTCCGCTGACATTGCCCCGGGCTTGTTCTGGCTGCTGTGCGCCATCTTCACCCTGGCATCGGTGATCATGACCGCCATTTCCGTGCAGCTGATTACCCTGTTGCAGGCCAGTGGCCACACGCTGACCTCGGCGCTGGCGATCAGCGCGGTGCTGGGACCGTGTCAGGTGGGGGCGCGGATTGTCGATGTCGCCTTTAAGCGCAGCCATCCGATTCGCACCACTTTTTTCTCGGTCGGCCTGGTGGCGCTTGGCTTGCTGTTGCTGGCACTGGCACCGCAGATGGCGCTGCTGAGCATGGTGCTTTACGGCGCAGGGAATGGTTTACGTGCCATTGTGCGCGGAACTTTACCGCTGGCGATGGTCAAACCAGGGTCTTATGCGATTGTGGTGGGCCGGATGGCCCGCCCGGCGTTGATGGGACAGGCGCTGACGCCGTTGATCGGCGGCTATGTATTTGAAAGGATGGGGGGTTCAGCAACACTGTGGTTGCTTTGCGCGTTAGCAATCTTTAACGTGGTGTTGGTGATGATACTGAAACACCGGTTACCCGCCGCGCCAGCCGACATCGCGTAGCATGCTGACTGCGCGGAACGCCGACGACGCGGGCTGTTAGCAGGCTAAGCACCTTGTGCTATCAGGCTGCCGGCTTTGGTGAATACGTGCCTTGTCACCGCTGGCTTGCTTCTAAAAAGCAACAGTGTTTGTTATATTTATTGCTCATTGATTGTTCACTTATGCGGCAATAAAACAATAAGATGCACCGCAACTCAGGATAAAGAAATGCTTGATTACCGCTTCCCGACAGCTTTGCAAATGGTTCTGAGCGTAGCGATGGCGGAGCAAATGGGAAAACGCTCTACCAGCGCGATTCTGGCCTACGGGTTGGAAGCGAATCCCAGTTTCATTCGAAAATTAATGGTCCCGCTGACCCGTGACGGCATTATCGTCTCGACGCTGGGTCGTACCGGTTCGATCCATCTGGGTCGCCCCGCAGCAGAGATTACCCTGCGGGACATCTACGTCTCGGTCATTGAAGACAAAAAAATCTGGGCGGCGCGTCCCGATGTCGCGCCACGTTGCCTGGTCAGCGCCAATCTCTGCTGGTACTTCAAATCGATTGCCGATGAAGCCGAGCAGGCGTCGCTGGACGTGCTGGCGAAACGCACCGTCGCAGATGCGCTTAATGAGCTGAAGAAACGCGACACCAGCAACTGTACGGCGGTTCCGGAACCGGAGCCCGATGAGATTGATGATCTGTGTAAAAAAGGCCGCTGATGCGGCTTTTTTTATGCCTGCAGATCGGCAGCGCTGAAGATCGCTCGTTCCTTATCAGCGATGTAAACAGCTTCTGTGGGTAATTTCGCATTGCTCTTCTCCGATAGCCTGATAAAATGACTTCACATTATGAAGTCGCGGAGATCAGGATGAACGACGCCATCAACGCTTTACGGAAAAAACAGCGTGAAACCCTGCTGCACATTTTTCAGACGCCTCCGCCATCCGGCGTGAAATGGCAGGCGATTGAGTCATTGATCAGGGCGCTGGGCGGTGAGATTAAGCAGGGCAGTGGTTCGCGTGTTCGCTTTCTGCTTAGCGGAAAAATAGCGCGTTTTCATCGCCCGCATCCGTCACCGGATACCGATAAAGGGGCCATTGTCAGTCTGCGGGAATGGCTGGAAAGTACGGGAGTTAATCCGCATGAATAATCGTGTAAATACATCATCGATCACGGTTGCCGGTCAACCGGCGGTCATCAGCTATGTACCTGAAATAAACATGTTCAGGGGTCGCTTTCTTGGCCTTTCAGGCTACTGCGATTTCGTCTCTGATAGTGTGCAGGACCTGCATAAAGAAGGGGAAATCTCTTTGCGTGAGTATCTGGAGGATTGCGCGGCATCTGGAGTAAATCCTTACGCTGAGCAGGAGAAAATAAAGACTTTTACCCTGCGCTATCCTGAATCGCTCGGCGAACGCTTATCTCAGGCGGCGGCGCAAAACCAAACCTCGTTAAACGCCTTTATCATTGAGACGCTGAGTGAAAAGTTAAAACATGTCTGACCGGTAAGCGTTAACTGGCAGGAGCAACAGCCGGCCATCATGCCGGGATACGAATATGGCACCGAACGACAGCCAAAAAAAGGGCGACCCCGCGGTCGCCCTTTTGCAGTTTATACCGTCTGTAACGCGGTTTTGCTCGCTTTCCGCGTCACCAGCTTACGTAAGGTGACGTAGAACACCGGCGTCAGGAACAGCCCGAACAGCGTAACGCCGAGCATGCCGGAGAACACCGTAATACCGGTCACGCCGCGGACTTCCGCACCTGCACCTTCGCCAAGAATCAGCGGAATTGTTCCGGCGATAAAGGCAATGGAGGTCATCACGATCGGACGCAGACGCAGGCGACAGGCTTCCAGCGCCGCCTCGACAATCCCTTTGCCCTGCATTTCCAGCTCGCGGGCGAACTCAACGATCAGAATCGCGTTCTTACAGGCCAGCCCCATCAGCACCACCAGTCCGACCTGCACAAACACATTGTTATCGCCGCCGGTCAGCCAGACGCCTACCAGCGCAGAGAGCATGGTCATTGGCACAATCAGGATCACCGCCAGCGGCAGGGTCCAGCTCTCATACAGCGCGGCCAGCACCAGGAAAGCCAGCAACACCGCCATCGGGAACACAATCAGCGCCGTATTGCCCTGGGTCGATTGCTGATAACTCAGATCGGTCCATTCGATGTTCATGCCGTTGGGTAACAGCTGACCGGACATCGTTTCCAGCTGAGCCATCGCCTGGGCTGATGAGAGCACCCGGGGATCGGCATCGCCAATCAGGTCGGCGGCCGGATAGCCATTGTAGCGAATCACCGGGTCGGGACCGTAGGTGGTCGAAATGGTCACCATGCTGCCAATCGGCACCATCTCGCCGCGATCGTTACGGGTCCGCAGGTTGGCGATATCTTCCACGCTGTCGCGGAAATCACCGTCAGCCTGGGCCATCACGCGCCAGGTGCGGCCAAAACGGTTGAAGTCATTGACGTAAGACGAACCGAGATAGGTCTGCAGAGTGCTGAACAGATCGGTCAGCGACACGCCCTGGGCTTTGGCTTTATCCCGGTCAACCTGCACATCCAGCTGCGGAACGTTCGCCTGATACGAGGAGATAGGGAAGTGCATACCCGGCGTCTGCATAATGGCACCCGACATGGTGTTGATGGCGGTCTGCAGCGCACCATAACCCAGGCCCGCGCGGTCCTGCACATAGAGCGAATAGCCCGAACCCTGGCCCAGCCCCAGAATCGGCGGCGGCATGATCGAGAAGCCGAAGCCCTGCTGGATCCGGGCGATTTTGGCGTTAATCTCGGCGTTGATCTCCGCCGCGGTGTGGGTGCGTTGATTGAACGGTTTCAGACCGAAGAACACCGTGCCGCTATTCGGGGTGTTGGTAAACTGCAACGCATTCAGGCCAGGAAACGCCACCGCATACGCCACGCCTTCGGTCTGCATGCCGATTTCGCTCATCTTACGAATCACTTCATCGGTGCGCGCCAGTGACGAGCCTTCCGGCATCTTAACGCCGCCGATCAGGTAGAGCTTATCCTGGGTCGGAATAAAGCCGCCCGGCACGCTGTGGAACATGAAACCGGCACCCGCCAGCAGCAGCACATAGACGCCAAATACCGCACCACGCCGACGCAGGGTTTTACCAACCATGGTTTCATAGCCGTGGGCGCTGCGCTGGAAGAAGCGGTTAAACGGCCGGAACAGCCAGCCAAACAGCCGGTCGATAATCCGGGTCGGCATATCTTTGGCCGCATGATGATCTTTCAGCAGCATCGCCGCCAGCGCCGGAGAGAGCGTCAGCGAGTTAATCGCTGAGATCACGGTTGAAATGGCGATGGTCGTGGCGAACTGCTTGTAGAACTGACCGGTCACGCCTGACAAAAACGCCATCGGCACAAACACCGCACACAGCACCAGTGCGATGGCGATGATCGGTCCGGAGACCTCTCGCATCGCCTGATGCGCCGCCGCCCGCGGCGTCAGCCCCATCTCAATGTTACGCTCGACGTTTTCCACCACCACGATGGCGTCATCCACCACAATCCCGATGGCCAGCACCAGGCCAAACAGGCTCAGGGTATTCAGCGAGAAGCCGAGCAGATAGAGCACGCTAAAGGTACCTACCACCGAAACCGGCACTGCCAGCAACGGGATAATCGAGGCGCGCCAGGTTTGCAGGAACAGGATCACCACCAGTACGACCAGCACCACCGCTTCCAGCAGGGTCTGCACCACCGCTTTAATCGAATCACGCACGAAGACGGTCGGATCGTAAGGCGCGGCCCATTTCACGTCATTGGGGAAGCGGGTCGCCAGCTCATCCATTTTGGCGCGCACCGCATTGGAGAGGTCAATGGCGTTAGCGCCGGGTGCCTGGAAGATGCCGATACCGACCGCATCTTTATTATTCAGCTGCGAGCGCAGGGCATAGCTGCCGGAGCCCATTTCGATACGTGCCACGTCGCGCAGCCGCACCAGCGAACCATCTTCAGAAGTCTTTAAGATGATGTCGCCAAACTGCTGTTCGCTCTCCAGCCGCCCCTGCGTATTGATTGACAGCAGAAAATCGCTCTGCTTTTTCAGCGGTTCGGCACCCAGCTGACCGGCAGAAACCTGCACGTTCTGCTCCTGCATCGCGGTGACGACATCAGAGGCGGTCAGGCCACGCGCCGCCACTTTATTCGGATCGAGCCAGACGCGCATCGCATACTCACCGGCACCGAAAATCTGAATCTGGCCGACACCCGGCAGACGCGCCAGCTCATCTTTCACCTTCAACGTGGCGTAGTTACGCAGATAGAGCGAATCGTAAGTGTTGTTGGGCGAGAACATGTGCACCACCAGCGTCAGGGTCGGTGACATCTTCTGGGTAGTGATACCCAGCCGACGCACATCTTCCGGCAGCCGCGCTTCCGCCTGCGCCACGCGGTTCTGCACCTGAACCTGAGCCTGGTCGGGATCGGTGCCAGGACGGAAGGTGACGGTGGTCACCAGCACGCCGTCAGAACCGGCCACCGATTTCATGTACATCATGTTTTCGACCCCGTTGATCGCCTCTTCCAGTGGCGTCGCCACCGAATCAGCAATCACTTTCGGGTTCGCGCCCGGATATTCGGCACGCACCTGCACGCTGGGCGGCACCACATCGGGATATTCACTGATCGGCAGCAGCGGAATAGAGATTAGCCCGGTGACAAAGATCAGAATCGATAACACCGCCGCAAAGATCGGCCGGTCGATAAAAAAGCGGGAAAAGTCCATAACGGCCTCAGATTATTGAGCGGTTGCCGCACGCATGGCGACCTGCTGAGCAGTGACCGGCATGCCGGGCATAAACACTTTTTGCAGACCGGCGATGATCACCCGATCGCCCGATTTCAGGCCCGATTTGACGATGCGCAGACCGTCCACCATCGCGCCAGGATCGATATCACGGCGCTGAGCTTTGCCTGCGCTGTCTACCACGTAGACATACTTACGGTCCTGGTCGGTTAATACCGCTTTGTCATCAATCAGCACCGCCTCAAACTGCGCGCTGCCGGGCAGACGGACCCGGGCGAACAGGCCTGGCGTAAACTGACGCTGCTGATTGTCGAGCAGGGCGCGCATACGAATGGTGCCGGTGCTGGCGGTCAGCTGGTTATCCAGGAAGTCCACTTTGCCCTGATGCGGATAGCCCTGTTCGCCGACCAGCGCGATTTCAACCGGCAACGCATGGCGCTGCTGGCCCTGACGCGCCATCGCCTGATAGTGCAGGAAGGTGTTTTCATCGATGTCGAAATAGACATACATGCTCTGCTGCGAGACCAGCGTGGTCAGTACGCTGGCGCTATCGCCGGCGGTCACCAGATTGCCGGCGGTGATCATCGCCCGGCTGGCGCGGCCATCAATCGGCGCGGTAACGCGGGTAAAATCGAGATTCAGCTGCGCCATATCGACGGCGGCTTCAGCGGCCAGTACATCCGCCTGCGCCTGGCTGGCGGCCGAACGGCGCTGCTCCCACGCTTCACGCGAAATCGCCTGGCTGCCAATCAGCTTTTCGCTGCGTCCCGACTCGCTGCGGGCCAGGCTTGCCTGGCTGCGGGCGCGGGCTAATTCCGCTTTGGCCTGCTCCAGCGCCGCGCGATAGCTGCGGTCGTCGATGGTAAACAGCACCTGACCTTTCTTCACCTCATCGCCTTCGCGATAATTAACCGACTCAATGTAGCCTGAGACGCGCGGACGCAGTTGCACGCTCTGCACCGCCTCAACCCGGCCATTGAAACTGTCCCACTGGCTGACCGGCTTGATCAGCACCGGTGCGGCACTGACCTCGGGCGGCGGCGGCGGGGCGTTTTGTGCCACACCGTCATCGCAACCGCTTAGCTGGCTGATGAGCAGTACCATCCCTAAAAGGGTAAAACCCTGACGAACCCAGTTGGTAATCATTGTTGTTATTCCGCGATAAGTGAAAACGACCCGCAGGCCAATATTTGCAACTTTTAAGATTGCAATTAATCGCGAGGAGTGTAGGCTTGCGTCGCTGGCAACTGCAAGAATAACAGATACACTTTATGTGCGGTTTGTTGTCGCCAGGTTAAAAGCTAAGCGGCTGGCAAAAGACCCTAAGAAATGTGCGGCATTTAATGTACTAATAAAACTTGCATTAAATGACATAGTCAGTCACCCTTTAAGTGTAACTGCAACTGATACTAATACTGTTCGCCACGGCGACGGGAGAGACTGGAATGATGAGTGACGCCTTTATTCACGATTTAATCGACTGGATTGATAACAACATCGAAGCACGGCTGGATCTGGACACCGTCTCAGAGCGCGCGGGCTATTCTAAATGGCACCTGCAACGGATGTTCAAAGAGCACACCGGCTATCCATTGGGTGAATATATCCGGGTGAAGAAGCTGAAAAAATCAGCCGATCGCCTGACCAGTACCGATGAACCGATCCTTAACGTGGCGATTTCATTAGGTTTCGATTCGCAGCAGTCGTTTAATCGCAGCTTCAAACGTCAGTACGGTGTCGCACCGGGTGCATGGCGTCGACACAGCGGTGACTCGCACGCTGCATAACCTCGCCAGGGCCAGCCTGTCTGGCCCGCGCTTTTTTCGGCGCGCAAAACTGGTATCATCTGCATCCTGTCGTCACGGATGCCATCATGTCAAAAAAACTCTGGATTGGACTTTTCCTGGTCCTCGCGGCCGCTTTCTACGGCCTTAAACCTTATCTGAACTCCTCTGTGGCACCTGCTCAGGCAGACATCGCCACGCTGACCGACGCCCATACGGTGGCGCGCTGGGTGCTGCAACATCAGCAGCTGCCGGACTACTACCTGACCAAAAGCGAAGCCCGCAAGCGCGGCTGGAATCCGGCCAAAGGCAATCTGTGCGAGGTGCTGCCCGGCAAAGCCATCGGCGGCGATCGCTTCGCCAACCGTGAGAAACGCCTGCCGCAACGGGCGGGCCGCCAGTGGTATGAAGCGGACGTCAACTATCGCTGCGGACGCCGCGACGCCGACCGGCTGGTCTACTCTTCCGACGGGCTGGTGCTGCTCTCCACCGATCACTATCGCAGCTTCCGACAGGTACCCTGATAATGCTGATCCTGCAATTTGATCTGCGCCAGCTGACCAGCCGCGCGGCATTCTACCAGCAGTTTGCCGCACAGAGCGGCGGTACGCCTGCTTATTTTGGCAACAACCTGGATGCGCTGTGGGACTGGCTGACCGGCGGTATTGCCTTGCCGGCGGAAGTGCGGCTGCAGCATTACGCCGAACATCATGCCGATCTGGCTCCGGTGCTGGCGTTACTGGAAGAGGCGGCGCAGTCGCTGAACGGCGAACTGCGCCTGGTGAAGGATTAAACGCGCAGCGGTTTAAGCAGGGCGATCAGCGCCTCGCGCGCCGCCAGCGGTAAATCGCCGCCGCCGGTATAGCCGTTGTTTTCGATAATCACCTGATTCAGGCCCACCAGCCAGTCGTAGATGTAATAGGCGGTGTGGTTGGCCGGGGCCGCTGACAGTTTAGTCAGCCGCTGACCGGCGCTGAAGTTGACGCTCGGGGCCGGCGGACGGGTAAAGATCGCCTGACCGCGATTAACGCGGCTGGCCGGACGCTCCGCCTCCGGACGCTGCAAAAACCCGAGCCAGGCAACAAAGTCACCCAGCACCGTCATGGCCCGGGTTACCTGACGATCGGCACGCGACTCATGTGTGATGCTGTGGCTGTCAGGCTCATGCAGCGCCTGCTGCAGTTTTTGCGTCATGTCGATGCGGAAACTGGCGGTAATCAGCTCTTCCACCAGCCACTCCATGGTCGCCTTATCAATATTCAGCAACGCCAGCAGGCTGCGATTTTCCGGCAACTGACGCAGGTGGTCGAGCCACAACAGCAGCACCTGGCGCGGAAAATGTTGTGCGCCGTGCCCGCTCTGACGCGGCTGAACCGGCACCTCCGGCTCTGACTGGCTGAACAGATCAAATTCAAAACCAATGCCGAACTGATTTTCCGGTGCCTGCGGATGCGGCGTGCTGCTGCTCAGGCTCGACTGCTTGAGCCACAGCTGGCGCAGCGCTTCACGCGGCGGCTGCAGACGTTCCAGCAGTTCGCCATGCAGGCCGGTACGGTGCTGTAAACATTTCAGCAGGGTATCGGCGATATTCTGTTTGCGCGCTGCCTGCTCCGGGCTGGCACCCGCCTCGGTCCACGGCAGTAAACGCCGCTCAACCACGGTGTGCTGAATCTGTACCAGCTGGCTCAGCAACAGATCGCGACGGGCTTCCGGCTGCATCTCATCCTGTAACCAGCTCGCCATGCGATCGACGCCCGCCCGATCCAGCGCCAGCATCGATCCCCAGTGTCGCCCCGGTTGTCCCATCTGACGTTGCACCGCTTCATCGACGTTAATCTGCTGATGACGGGCGTCATGCGGCGTGATAGCCCAGATCAGCCGGGGTTTTTCCACCGCTTCCAGCGTCGGTTGCAGACGCTGCCATTCACGCAGCGACTGGCTGACGCGATCGGCATCCTGACGCTGGCTGGCGGCGGTACAGACCAGCAGCAGGTCGATGGCCTGACGCGCGGCATACAGGCCGGGCAGCAGGGCGCGTTTCTGTTCCAGCAGCGCTGCGCGCAGCGGATCGCGCTGTTGCAGGCGCAGGCGATCTTCCGCAGCGGCCTCATCATTCGGCTGGCCCGGTGCGGGCAGCTCCAGCATATCGGCCTCATCATACAGCGCGGTGCGCGGCGTCGAACTCAGCGGGATCACCACCTCCAGCGTCAGCAACGCCAGTAACCCCAGCGCCACGCTTTGCGGCTTGCCGATGCGGTTGCCGTTGGTCGGGCAGACGTCGATTGGCTGCTGCAGATCCTGCTCGCTGGCTGGCACAATCAGCTGCTCGGCCGGCAGCAGAGCGGCGTCAGTCAGCAGGCTGAGCGGAGCCAGCACCCGGCTGCTGTTGCGCAGCTGGTGGCGTAAATGCAGCAGGCTGCGCAGGGTATCGTTGAGCGCCGGTTGATTCGGCCACAGCAGCGAAAACAGCTGTACCCGATCGTCGACGCTCAGCCACGGTGCCAGTTCAACCGCCTGCGGCCAGAAGTGACGATCGAGGCGCGCGTCATAGTGCTGACGGCGGCGGCACCATGACCACAGCGTCACCAGCGCATCGCTCTCCAGACCGGGCAGCGGGCTGGTCAGGCAGTGACGTTGCAAACGCTGTAAGCCACTGTCTATCAGCGCCACATCCGGCGGCACGCTATCGGGTGCGCTGGCGATCACCAGCCGGATGATTTCCGCTTCCGTCAGCAGCGTCAGTTCGACCGGCCATTCGCCCGACAGCGGCTCACGCTGATGACAGAAGCGGGTCGCGGTCGCAAAATCGAGGTTGCCGGGGTTAATGTGCTGAAAATAGTTGAGCGATTTGTCGCCCAGCCGGGTTACCAACTGGCCCTGCGCATCGGCCACCATCTCGTTCAGCAGCCAGGCTTTACCGGCCTGCGACTGACCAAACAGCGCCAGCGTCACCGGCCGCACCACCTGCTGTGCCAGCGCCTGGGTCTGCACCCGCGCCTGACGCAGTTGCAGGGACAGGGTTTCCGCTTCCAGCGCCAGTCGTGGCGACTGTTCGCGGGTGGTTTCAATCCAGGCCAGACTGTTGCTCAGCGCGTCCTGCAGCAGGTTAAGGCGTTTAGCCAGCGTCTGCGGCTGGCGGGGTTTCAGGACTTTCATCGTTTACATACGCTCCCGCTGTCAATCCAGTACTGCGCATTAGCGTTGCCGGTGGCTGACAGGGTATTCAGTTTCAGACTCAGCTGCTCCAGCGGCACGCGGGTGCCATCATCCAGCCGCGCATCGCTCAGCACCAGCGTTTCCGGACCGGGCGCATCCGGGCCATCTTTCACCGCCAGCTTGATGCGCAACACGCTTTCACCGGCCACTTTACGCGCCAGAGTCGCATCGTTCAGCGTCAGGCTGTAGAGCGGTGAGGCAGGCCAGCGATCGTTATCCAGCTGGCGGAAGCCGAGACAGACGTTGCCGCGAATGCGGAAGCTGCTTTTCTTATCCAGCGCAAAGCCGGCGTCGTCGAGGTCGATCTCGCTGTAGCAGAGATTTTCGTCGGTCAGGGCCTGGTTTTCATCCAGCATACCGAGGTAGCGGATGGTGGAATAGGGTTCAAAATCACCGGCGCGGAACCAGAAACTGCTGAGGCGCAGGTCCAGTGCCAGCAGGCAGAGCATCGCGCCGACGGCGGCGGTCGATTTCGGGTTATCAATGCGGCCATGCTTGTTAAACGGATACCAGTCGCTGGTGTGATAGCCTTCCAGCGACAGAATACGGCTGCCCGGCAGCGGTTGCAGATGGCGGACCAGCGCCTGAATGCCGGGGAAGCGCGACGGCCGGCCGGTCAGCAGCAGCACATCGCACTGATAGAGCGACACCACTTCGCACATTGAGCGCAGCGCCGGAATAATCGCCATCCGGTGCTGCATGAACTCGCCGTGCAGCTGCGTCAGGCTGACCACCAGCGGCACCTGCAACAGGTCGAAGCGGCTGTTGACGCCCAGTTCACGCTGAATTTCACCGTTAACGAACGCCAGCACCGCCTCGCCAGGGGACTGCTCTACCAGTTCGCCAAACAGCGCGTTGATCTCGGCGTGACTCTCCAGCGGATCCCAGTTTTCGTAGCGCTCCAGCACCGCCTGCGCCAGGGGAATAAACAGCTGCAGCGTAACCTGCTGGCGTAAGGTGGCCTGACCGTCCATCCGGCTGTCGTGACCGAACAGCTTGTTCATCAGCGGCTCAGCCAGCGTCAGTCCGGCTTTGTGCAGATGCTGTTGCAGCGCCGGCAGGATCCACAGCTGGATCACATCCAGCAGGATATCGTCACCGGCCACTTTGAAGCCTTCACGGAACAGCAGACGCGGGGTGATTTTCACGTTATTGCCGAGCCCATCATCCAGCCGGTACTGGGTGATAGCCAGATCGGTGGTGCCGCCACCGATATCAATTGAGGCGATACGCAGACTTTTACCCGGCAGCTCATCCACTTCACGCGGGCGATCCGGTCGGGCCATGCTGCTGAAAAAGTCTTCGGCGCGACCGGCAAAGTTCACCTGGGTTTCATTAAACAGCCAGACCATCTGACCACAGGTTGCCTCATCCCACTCCATCTGCACATCCGGCAACGGTTTCGGGCTGTGGCGCGGGCCTGCCGGGGCGACATCTTCGTCGTCGCTCAGCCAGCCTTCGGCTTTCCACACCAGCGCAATCGCCTCCTGCATCCGGCGGCGGAAAATTTCACGTTCCGGTTTTGGCATCGCTGAAGGCAGCGTCAGGATCACATGGCGCAACTGACGCGGCGCGTGGCTTTGCGGCATCCGCTGACGCTGGGCAGCGCTGTTCATCTGCATCAGGGCCTGGGCCAGCAGCTCGCACAGCATAAAGGTCATCAGTGAACTGCGGCTGTAGTGCGGTGAAAACACCGGCAGACGATCGTCCAGCGGCAGCGTATAGAGCGGCTGGCCTTCATCGTTCAGCAGGGTGGTAAAGGGCGCGGCACAGGCCAGCGGTTCAGACTGCGCACCAGGATTATTAAAGCGCCAGCCTGGCTGGTAGCGCGCTTCGTCCCATAAATAGCGGCGTGGGCTGGAGAGGCCGGTACTGCCTTCCAGGCCGACGCGCTGCAGGGCCAGACGGCTCGCTTCGCGACCAACGCGGGTCAGCGACGGCCACATAAAGGCCTGTTCGCGGCCGCTTTCCAGCGAGAAGTTCTCTTTGCCGAAACGGGTTTCGGCAAACTCCAGCCGGCTGTCAAACAGTTCGTTATAGACCTGATGCGGCTGAGATAAATCACGCAGTTGCAGCTCATAGGTCTGCTTCAGTCCGTTGCTCTCTTCCGGATGATCTTCCACCAGAATGCCGCAGGTATGCGAATTGCCGACGTCCAGAATGATATCGACGTTAACCGCGGGGGTTTGCAGCGTGGCGGCCTGAATGTGGATCTCGCTGAGGTTCAGCTGTTCGCCCAGCAGCTCCAGCAGATTGAGGTAGTGTGCCTGATATTCAAACTCACGCAGCGCCTGGTTTATCGCCTGCTCGCGGCGGTCAGAGACCCGATCGGTAAAGGTTTCACGCAGCCAGCCATCGACCCAGGTGTGGTCGAGAAACTCACCCAGCTCGTAGTTGTGCCAGGCCAGCGTAAAGGTCACGCCATTCTGCGCATCGGCTGCCGACAGGCCCAGCTTCTCTCCGCCATCCTGTTCCGCCACGCAGCGGGTATCAAAGGCCAGGCTGACGCGATGGGTATTGCCCGCCGCGTCAGGCGTCTCCAGCGCCACCAGACGCATCCGCGCCCAGTTTTCCGGTCCGCCAATAAACCGCCGTCCGCTGGCGCAACGCAGCATCGGCAGCGGCAGCCAGCAGGCGGAGAGCAGGGTCAGCGAATCAGCCAGCGCGATGTCCGACTCCGGACGCACCACTTCCGGTGCGCCACCATCTTCCGGGTAGAGCAGAAACTTACCGCTGTTGCCATCAACATTCAGCCGCAGCAGCGGGCCGTTGGCAGTCTGGCGCACGAACTGACGGCGCGCCTGGGTCGCAGAGAGTTGCAGACCAAAATCCAGAAATTGCACACCGCTGTTTTCAATCAGCGAGATTTTTTGTTTGTCATCGATCAGGGGAGCCAGCATGTTTATTTACTCTCACGCTTAATCGTCATCGGGAAGACCCGGTCATCAGCATATTGCGCTTCGCACACCGCCGCACCGATGCTGGCATGGCAAATCAGCAGCGGCATGCGATAGCGGGATTTATTCTCGCATTTAGCGGTGTAGCGGCTTTCGATCACCAGATTGCCGGCGCTGGTCATCGCCGCGCTGACGTCCGCCTTACAGCGGGTATGGTCCTGGGCGATCTGTACGCTGCCTTTGCCATTTTTAAACTGAAAATGCATCACTGCCGGCTTGCCGGTTGCGGTCGGCATTGAACCGAGCGTGACGCGCCAGCGGCCATCAATCACCTCAACCTGTCCGTCGCGCACCGCATCCGGGGTAACAATCAGATCGTCTGGCCGTGCCGGCACTGCCGGGGTCACCACACTGGCAAGGGTAGCAGACGCGGCGGCAGGTGCAGCGGCGGCGGCGCTAACCGTGGCCGGTTTTTGCGGCAGTGTGGCCGCCAGTTTCTCAGCGGCGTTGACCACGGCTGGCGGTCTGACGGCCGGCACGGCAGCCAGCGTCGCCGACGGCGCGGCCGGAATGCTGACGGGTTGCGGACGGTGCAGCAGTACCGCCACTACCACGGCGGCGGCAATCGCCAGCGGCGGCACAATCATCCAGACGCGAAAACGACCAGCCGCAGCGGGCGCGGCGGGCGTAACGGCAGCCGGTGCAGCAGGCACGATAACCGGTTCGGCTTCCGGTTCCGGCTCGACCGGCAGCGGCTCGGCCGGCACCGGTTCGATGCTGACCGGCTCGGCGACCGGCGCAGGCGGTGGCTCGACCAGCAGGGGCGGCAGGCTCTCTTCCAGCGTATCGCGCAGGCAGGCCAGGGCGTCATCGCGGCTGCGTGCCTGCGCATCGACAAAGCCCCAGAAGGTAATCACCGGTTTGCCATCGACCAGGTAAACATACTGCTGATCGGGAAACTGCAGGCTTTTGCTGAGCAGCGCGCCGAACAGGCGCATGGCCGGATTCTCTGCCGCGCGCGCGCGCGTACTGAGCGCCTGCATATCCTGCTGGCAGGCGGTGAGATGTTGCAGCGCGGCACGACGTTCATGATCGCTGGCCGCCAGCCAGGATTTCATCCGGCCGCTGAAGGGCGCATACCAGTCGAGGCGATCGCCCCGGTCATTGGCCTGCGGAATGGCCAGACAATCTGCCAGTGCGCCCTGACGGCGCAGACGCAGGGTCTCGCGAATTTGTAACGCTGAGGCATAGACCGGCTGGCCATTTTCACCTAACGCCAGAACCGCATCTAAATTACCGCTGCGCAGAAAAGTTTTTGCCACCTGTTGGGCCCTTATCGGTCGTTGTCTGAGGCAGAAAATCGCGTGTTATCGACGATTGGGTTGATTTTACGCGGGACAATGACAAATCAAACGGCGGAAAAGGGGGCAAATGCAGCGGTTTTTTCACCGGCTGCTGCAAAAACAACCGCACTGAGTGCTAACTGGCGCGCTTACGCACCAGCAGCAGGTGGGCGATAACGCCGCCGACCAGTCCCCAGAAGGCCGGTCCGATGCCGAGCAGCGAGACGCCGGAGGCGGTCATCAGAAAGGTGATTAACGCACTGTCGCGCTCGGCCGGCTGCTCCAGCGCACGCTGCAGGCTGCCGCCCAGCGTGGCCAGCAACGCCAGCCCGGCCAGCGCCTGGATCAGTACCGCAGGCAGCGCACTGAATAACACCGCGATCAGCGCGCCAGACGCGCCCGCCAGCAGATAAAACAGGCCGGCCAGCGCCGCCGCCCGCCAGCGTCGCTGCGGATCGGCATCCACCTCGTCACTCATGCAGATCGCTGCGGTTATCGCGGCGACACAGACCGAAAAACCGCCAAAAGGCGCCAGTAACAGCGCGATAAAACCGGTCCAGCCAATCAGCGCTGAAACCGGCGGACGATAACCGTGCGCCTGCAGCGTGGCGATGCCGGGCGCATTCTGCGACGCCATGGTGACCAGAAAATAGGGCAGCCCGATGCCGATCAGCGTGGTCAGGCTAAAGTGCGGCATCACCGGCTGCGGCAGCACCAGCATAATCGGCTGCGGCGGAAAGTGGATCGCCCGCTGTGCCAGCGCCACCGCCACGCCGATCAGCAGGGTCAGCAGGATGGCGTAACGCGCCAGCCAGCGACGGGCCAGCAGCCAGGTCAGACACATGCTGCCGCACAGAACAAAGTTGGTCTGTAAATCGGCAAAGGTCTGCAGGCCAAAGCGCAGCAAAATACCGGCCAGCATTGCCGCCGCCAGCGAGCCGGGAATGTAATTCATCAGGCGGGCAAACAGGCCGGTCACGCCAGAGAGCACAATCAGCAGGTTAGCGAAAACGAACACCCCGACCGCTTCATTGATGGAGATGCCATGAAAGCTGGTCGCCAGCAGCGCCGCGCCCGGCGTTGACCATGCGGCCAGCACCGGCATGCGATAGCGCAGCGACAGCCCCAGCGAGGCAATGCCCAGCGCAATTCCCAGTACCGCCAGCCAGCCGCCAATTTGACCGGGCGACGCGCCAGCTGCCTGAAAAGCCTGGTAAACAATTGCACCGGTGCTGCTGTATCCCACCAGCACGGCGACAAAGCCCGACACCAGCATCGGCAGGGTAAACCGGGGTTGTACGGCGACTTCAGGCATCTGATTATCCACAATTGTGCGTTATAACGCACATGGTCGCATGATGCGCTATAACGCACAAGTGCTACACTGCCGCCATCAGGTCAGCGAACAGGCTGACGACAGCATCGGGAGTAGCAATGGGGAATCTTCAACACCATCTGAGCAGCGCACTCAGACAGTTACGTCAGGCCAACGGCTGGAGCCTGACGCTGACCGCCGAACGCACCGGCGTCAGTAAAGCGATGCTCGGCCAGATCGAGCGCGGCGAATCCAGCCCGACGGTGGCGACACTGTGGAAAATCGCCACCGGCTTTAACGTGCCGTTTTCGTTTTTCATTGAGGGCGGGCCCGCACCAGGCAGTCCCGCCGCCTTCAGCCAGCCCAACGCCGAGATGTCGGTCCAGCCGCTGTTACCCTACGATCCGCAGCTGCGCTTCGACCTGCTGGCGGTTGAGCTGGCCGCCGGTGCGCAGAGCATCTCTTCGCCGCATGAGGCGGGCTGCATCGAGCAGGTGGTGGTGATTGAGGGGGAGTTGCTGCTCGGGGTCGGCGATCTGTGGCGGCGTCTGCCGCGCGGCGCGGCGTTTCAGTTTCGCGCCGATGTCACGCACAGCTACCGCAATCCGCTCAGCACGCCGCTGCGCTTTCACAGCCTGATCCACTATCTGCAACGGCCGGAAATTACAAATTGATACCAGGACAAACTACACAGTTTACCTTCGTATCTCTATACTGACCGTCAAACCTGAGGAGAGGGCGATGGGCGATTTAAGCGAACCTGCTGCCACGCTGCGTATGCTGGTGGGCAAGCTGGGCCGCAAACTGCGTGAGTCTGCGCCACCGGGTGAACTTACCTGGTCGCAGGTGGCGGTGCTGGGCTACCTGGTGCGCGACGGAGCGATGACGGTAACCGAACTGGCGGCGGCGGAAGGTGTGCGCAGCCAGTCGATGGGGGCCACCGTGGCGACCCTGCTGGAGGCTGGCATGGTGACCGGTGAACCCGATCCGCATGACGGACGCAAAACCCGTTACCGTCCCACGGACGCATGTCTGGCGGTGATCGCCGCCAGCCGTGCCCGGCGTGACGACTGGCTGATTGAGGCGTTTGAGGCGCGACTTACCCCGGCCGAGCGGCAGCAGCTGATTGACGCCATCCCTTTACTTCAACGACTGACTGAACATGAATCCTGAGAGGACTAAAGATGGCTGTAACCACACTTGATGCGAAAACGGCGCTGATTGTCATCGACCTGCAGCATGGCATCGTTGCGCTGCCGCTGGTCCATCAGCCGCAGCCGGTGATTGAGCAGTGCGCGCGCCTGGCACAGGCGTTTCGTGCCAGCGATCTGCCAGTGGTACTGGTTAACGTGGCGGGCGGTGCGCCGGGACGTACTGAACAGGCACGGCATGGCGGCGAACTGCCGGCCGACTGGGCCACCCTGGTGCCGGAAATGACGCCGCAGCAGGACGACCTGACCATCACTAAAAAGACCTGGGGTGCTTTTCACGCTACGCCACTGCACCAGCAGCTGCAGCAGCGCGGCATTACTCAGGTGGTGATTTGCGGCATCGCCACCAGCATTGGGGTCGAATCGACCGCACGCCAGGCGTATGAATTAGGTTACAATGTCACGCTGGCCACTGACGCAATGACCGATTTAGACATCAATACTCACAACAACAGCGTCAACCTGATCTTCCCACGGTTAGGCGAAACCGGCAGCTGTGAGGATATTCTGGCGCAGCTGAGTTCGCGCGCCTGATTAGCGTGTGATCTTAACAGTCGGGCCACCGCGATGGTGGCCCGACTTGTTTTAGCGGAAGGCGTAGCCGAGGGTTAACCCGACGCTGTAATTGCGGCCGGGTGCTGATTCAAAGTAGCGACCATTGCTCTCATTGACGATCACCGATCCGACGTACTCGCGGTCAAACAGGTTGTCGACCCGTCCAAACAGATCCAGCGTCCAGTCGCTGACCTGCCACTTATAACCACTGTTCAGGCCAACCACGGTGTAGGACGGCGTTTTGACATCATTCTGATCGTCAGCGGCGATCTGACTCAGATAACGCATTTCAGCCCCGGCATAGAATCCCTGTTCCGGCACATAGCCCAGTCCGGCGTACAGCATATTGCGGGCGATGCCCGGAATGCGGTTGCCGTCACAGCTGTCGCTGCCACAGGCGTTGCTGCGATAGCGCGCATCCAGCAGGGTGTAGGCCATTTTAAGCTGCCAGTCCCAGCCAAACTGCTGATCTAACGCCAGCTCCAGTCCGCGGCGGCGGGTCTCCCCGGCATTTTTATAGGTGGTGCGTCCGCCACTGCTGGCGTCAGCGACAATTTCATCCTGGGTATCGGTCTGGAACAGCGCCGCACTGACCAGCCCATTGCCAATCCGTTTTTTGCTGCCGATCTCCAGCGTGTCGCTGGTGGCCGGTTTCAGGCCGAGATTCAGGCCCGACTGACCATCAGAACGGTAAGAAAGCTCATTGATGGTCGGGGTTTCAAAGCCGCGACCGGCCGAAAGATAGGCGTTCCAGCTCGGATCAAACGCATATTTCAGCGACGCCGCTGGCAGCCATTTGTGATAACGGGCATTGCCGCTGTCGTCACCGTTGCCGTTGACAACGTAGAAGTCATTGGAGTCGAAGTTGACGGTGCTGAAGCGCACGCCCGCATCCAGCGACAGCTTATCGGTCAGCTGCCAGGCCGTCTGCAGATAGGGGTCGAGGTTCCACATCAGATTACGCTCATTGCGGCGCAGGTTGCCCTGATCGCCGTAATGCGTCACGCCGTTGCTGACGGTGAAGTTCTCATAGCCTTTACGCCGTTCGGTCATGGTCTCGTAGTCGAGACCGCCGGTCAGGGTCACCGGAATCGACAGCAGCGTGTCGCGGTGCGTCCAGCGGGTATCGATCCCCTGATAATGGCGGGTCAGGTCGATCACCCCGCCGGGATGGCTGGGATTGGTCTGTACGCTGGCGGGAATCGACTGAAACTGGGTGGTTTCCCGTACCCCGGCGTAGACCATCACGCTGAGATCGTCGTTGTCGCTCATCTGGCGCTGGTAGTGCAGGCCGCCCTGGGTCTGATCGACAGTTTTACGGGTATTGTAGAGCGAAACGTTGCTTACTACCTGACGCGGATTGTCGCGCCACTGGGACGGCGTCAGCCCGCCCGGGTCCTGCGCATCAATATGCACGCTGTTAAACAGCAGGGTTAAGGTACTGACATCATCAATGCGCACCCCGAGCCGCGCATTGCCGAGGTTTTTCTGCGCCGAACTGTGATCACGATAGCCGTGAGTGGTAAAGCGTGAGGCGGAAACGGTGTAGTTCACATCCCCGGCGTGGCTGCCATCACCGGTCGCGCCGCTGGCTTTGACGCTGTTGCGCCAGCTACCATAGCTGCCGTACCAGCTGCTGGCCTCCAGCGTGGGCGGCTGTTGCCCGGCCTGAGTAGTGACATTCACCACCCCGCCAGAGGAATTGCCGTACAGCGCGGAAAACGGCCCGCGCAGGACTTCAACGTGATCGATTGAACCGATATCGATATTTGAGGTTTGCGCCTGGCCGTCCGGCATGGTGGCCGGAATGCCGTCGACGTAGATGCGTAAACCGCGCACGCCATAGGTCGAGCGTGAGCCAAAGCCACGGATCGACAGCTGCAGGTCCTGAGCGTAGTTTTGCCTGTTCTGGATTTGTAAGCCCGGCACGCTGCTGAGATTTTCCGACAGATTGACGCGTGGTGCGGCCTGACGCATCTCATCACCGCTGACCACACTGACCGCGGCGGGCGTGTCGAGCACATTCAGGCCGCTCTCGGACGGGGTCGCGCTGACCACCAGGGTGTTGTCATTCTCTTCTGCCAGCAGCGATAGCGGAAACAGGGTGGGCAGGATCAACAGCGGCAGCGTCGCCTGACGCAGTAACGTTATTTTCATTTTTAGCGGCCTGAAAAAGATGAATAATGAACCAGCTGGAACAATTGGCGCGTATGGTAATGCTTTGCCGGGTTCTGGTATAGATCTTTACGTGTCGTCAGGCTTATTCCGTTCACCCGACGCCGCGCAGTCGCAGCCTCTGTTTTATCGGTTCTGCGGCCGACAGCGGTTATTTTATTTTCTGCTCGACTGCCGTGCGCAAATAACCACCGTCAGCAGGCTGCGGAATTAATCGCCGGCTGCGGCTTTATTCGCGGCACGCTTACGCGCTTTTTTGCCGCGCCAGTACTCTTCCAGATAGGGCAGCATCTCCAGCAGGAATATAGCCGACAGAACAAAAATGATATAACCGGTCGGCAGGGGATCGGCGCGCCACATCAGCTCAAAACGGGGCGGCTCATCGCCGAAACCAAATAACGCCTGGAACTGCGGCCAGTGCCGTGAAATAACCAGCAGCAGCGCCATCAGCGGCACCATCTCAAGAAAACTGTGAACATGCTGCTCGATCGGCTTGACCTCACGCGCCGTCACCGCGTAGCTGACATCCCACAGTGCGGTGGCTTCGTGACAGAAAAAAAGCACAATCATAAAGGCGATCACCAGCGCATTCACCTCTAAAAACAGGGCCGACAATAACGGCAGTCCCATCTCTAAAAACATCAGAATATGAATCCAGGTTTCTTTCAGGCCGGTGGTGTTTTCAATATCGGTCGCCCGATGACAGATCCAGTCAGCGAAACCAGCAATAAGCCAGACCGGTAAAACGAAATAAAGTAACAGCAGCATTTGCGGATCAAATTGATGCATTACACAGCCTCTGCGGAATGAAAGTGAATAAAGCATAGACCTGGCAGGAAGAGACGCAAAATGCGGCAGCGGCAGGCGTACTGTTTATTGTTGAATCAGGCAGAGAGGCGATTAGCGCCGCAGGATCGCTAACTGGCGCGGGCGGCCGGAATATTAGCGCGCCGACAGCGAGCGTGCCGGGACAGGACATTGCCGGCTGCCTCATCGCGTTGGGCTGGATTTTTTGGCCGTTTGCCGTCAGGCTGAAGAGAGCCTTTTTTAAGCCTTATGCGTCGGGGCCAGTCGGGTCGCGGCGCATCATTTCCACATTGATCAAAGGGAGTCAGCATGAGTCAACAACCTGAAGTGGCGGTTCTGGGATTGGGTGCAATGGGCCACGCGTTTGCCGCTAACCTGCTGAAGAAAGGCTTTAAGGTCCACGGCTGGAACCGGACCCGCGCACGCGGCGAGGATCTGCTGGATGCCGGTCTGCAACTGGCCGATTCGCCCGCCGAGGCGGTGCGTCAGGCAGATGTGGTGATTGCGATGCTGTCGGACGGCGAGACCACTGAGCAGGTGCTGCAGCAGAGTCAGGAGGCATTTAAACCGGGCGCCATTTTATGTCAGATGGGCACCATCGGCGTGGAAAAAACCGACGCGCTGATCGCCCTGTTCGCCGGCGCGCGCAGCGACGTGCTGTTTATTGACGCGCCGGTCTCCGGCACCAAAGCGCCAGCAGAAAATGGCCAGATTCTGGTATTAGCCAGCGGCGATCGCAGCCGCGCCGCCGCGGCCGAAACGGTATTTGCCGCGATTGGCAAGGGTACGCAGTGGCTGGGCGAGGCGGGCAAAAGTTCACGCATGAAGCTGGTGATCAACAGCTGGCTGATTGGCATGATGCAGAGCCTGGCGGAGAGCACCCAGCTGGCGGCGCAGTTTGGTTTTTCGACCGACGATCTCTGGCAGGTGCTGGAGGGCGGCCCACTGGCGGCCCCGTACGCAAAAATGAAGCTGGGGATGATTGCCAGCGACGACTACACCCCGCAGATGAATCTGGTCTGGGCGCTGAAAGATGCCCGACTGGCCCTTGAGGCGTCTGATATTCCGCTGCCGGCGCTGGCAAATATTGCTGATTTCTGGCAGCAGGCGGTTGATGACGGCCTGGGTGAACAGGATCTGGCAGTGGTCTACCGCTATCTGAACGCGCAATGAGTTGTCCGGCCGGCTTTGACTTCAGCCACCGGCCGCTGGTGCCGCTGGCGCATGATTACGCCCACGGTGCCAGCGAGCCGTGGCATCAGCATGACTGCGCGCAGCTGATCCACACGCTGAGTGGCGTGGTGCGGGTGGAGACCGAATTTGGCAGCTGGACGGTGCCGCCGAGTCGCGGTGTCTGGTTACCGGCGTTTACCCGGCATGCGCTACAGATCACCGGCACGGTGGCGGCACGAACGCTGTTTATCCATCCGCTGGCGCGCGCCGATCTGCCGGCCAGTTGTCAGGTGGTGCAGATTACGCCGCTGCTGCGTGAGCTGATTGTCAGCGCGCTGACGTTGCCGGCCGCCTATCTGGCTGACAGCCGTGCCGAACGGATCGTGGAACTGATTCTGGATGAAATCCGCGGCATGGACGTGTTGCCGTTTGCGCTGCCCGCACCGCACAGCGCCCGGTTACAGGCGCTTTGCCAGCGTATTCAGCAGACGCCGGGCGAAAGCTGGACCCTGCTGCGTGCCAGCGCCATCCTCAACGTCTCGGGGCGCACGCTGGCGCGTCACTTCAGCCGTGAAACCGGCTTACAATTCAGCGACTGGGTCCGTCGCGCCCGCCTCGCCATCGCCCTGACGCGACTGGCGCAGGGCGATTCGGTGCTGCGGGTAGCGCTGGATCTCGGCTATGAAAGTCCCAGCGCCTTCAGCGCGATGTTTCGCCGTCTGCTGGGCGTGGCACCGACGGACTATTTTCCCGCGCAGGAAAGCGACTCGCCGCGTTAAACAGCGCCTGCAGCGCGGCGCGCGCCGTATCATTATCGATGCTCACGCCCCAGTAGCGGTTGCCACTGGCATCCAGACAGCTGATATAGGCGACCGAGCGACTCTCACTGCGTTTCCCCAGCGTGTGTTCATGGTAATCCTCAATGGTCAGCGCCAGGTCGAACGCGTGGCGCAGGGCATTCACCCCGGCCGACAACCAGCCGTTGCCGCTGCCCTGTAAGCTGAGGGTGCGCGACTGATAGCTGACGCTGGCGTTAAGCGTGGTCTGGCCGTGGTTATCGCTCTGGCTGCTGGCCTTCAGCAACTGCAGCGTTGGCTGGTCCACGCCATACTGACGACAAAACAGCTGCCACAGCGCGTAATGGGTCATCTCGCCGCCATGATGGTCAGTGTGCTGCTGTACGCAGCGGCTGAAATCCTGCTGCAGCGCGCGCGGCAGCTGCAAGCCGTGGTTTTGCTCCAGCAGCCATGCGGCACCGCTTTTGCCTGACTGGCTGTTCACCCGAATCACCGCTTCATAGCTGCAGCCAATATCGGCCGGATCGAGCGGCAGATAGGGCATCTGCCAGTGCGTTTCCTGCTGGCTGGTGCGCCAGGCAAAACCCTTGCGAATCGCATCCTGATGCGAGCCGGAGAAGGCGGTAAACACCAGCTCACCGGCATAAGGATGGCGCGGGTGGACCGGCAGTTGATTACAACGGGTCACCACCTCAAGCACTTCGCTCATCTGGCTGAAATCCAGCTGCGGGGCGACACCCTGGGTGTAGAGATTCAGCGCCAGGGTGACCAGGTCGACATTGCCGGTGCGCTCGCCGTTGCCAAACAGACAGCCTTCGACCCGATCCGCCCCCGCCAGCAGCGCCAGTTCAGCGCAGGCGACACCGGTGCCGCGATCGTTATGTGGATGGACGCTGATGCAGACTGCCTGCCGGCGGCTGAACTGGCGGCAGAACAGCTCAATCTGATCGGCATAGACGTTGGGCGTGTTGACCTCCACCGTGGCGGGCAGGTTGATGATCATCGGACGGCTGGCGTCAGGCTGCCAGACGTCGGCGACCGCTTCACAAATCTCCAGCACAAACGCCATTTCGGTAAAACAGAAGGTTTCCGGCGAGTACTCAAAGGTCCACGCCGTTTCGGGCTGCGCCTCACAGGCGGTGCGGATCTGCTGCGCAGCGGCCGTTGCCAGCGCCACGATCTCCGCTTTGCTCTGTTTGAAAACCCGCTCGCGGAACAGCGGGGCGGTGGCGTTATACAGATGCACAATCGCCCGCGGTGCGCCCTGCAAGGCGACGAAGGTGCGCTCAATCAGATCGTGGCGCGCCTGGGTCAGCACCTGCAGCGTCACGTCATCAGGAATGCGGTGCTGCTCTATCAGATCGCGCACAAAGTCGAAGTCGGTCTGCGAGGCGGAGGGAAAGGCGACCTCAATTTCTTTAAAGCCGCAGCGCAGCAACAGCGCCCAGAATTCCATTTTGCGATCGCGATCCATCGGTTCGGCCAGCGCCTGATTACCGTCACGCAGATCGGTTGACAGCCAGCGCGGTGCGTGGCTGAGCTGGCGCGCAGGCCACTGGCGATCGGGCAGGGTAATCAGCGGGGATGGGCGGTATTTCTCAGCGGGATCGGTCAGCATCATCATTCTCTCCAGGTGGTTTTTTTCCAGTCTGGCGGCAGAGTGCCAGCGGCGCGCGCGCAATGCTGACAACCTGATGCGCAAAAGTGACAACACATTAAGGCGAATACGCAAACTGTAACAGGGCTGTTCCGCCTGAAGGCTCAGATGGCTGAAAGGTTACTGAAGGGCTTTAAGGCGATGGCAGATGTGGGGCTGGAGAAGCGCTGTAGTAGCGTACTAAGCCCACATAGTGGGCTGGTAAGGTTACGTGGTGATCAGCTTAGCTTTCATCTGAGAATACTCAAAATCAGAACAGCCAGCGCTGTTGCGAGATAGCAGATTCCTGCAAACAGCCACAAACGTGATAAATATATCATCCAGCGACTTACTGTCAGTCTGTTTTCGCTGAAAAAGGAATAAGCAGGACTATCTTTGTTAAAGGCGGATATTCTTTTATTCATGCTCAGCTTAATGAAAAATCTGCACATCTGGTATGCGCCAAAATAACCGGCCATGTGATAGAACGAATAGGGGGGAGGGAACTGATATTTTTCCAGGAACAATGAAATGAGTTTGTCATATTCCTTTCTGTTAAAAGCGTAAAGGAAGAAAGATATGAAAATAAAAAAGCTGCCTGCCAGGCCAAAGAACAACCCCGCCCTTGATATATAAAACTCAGTCACCGGTTGACCCCAGTAAATAATCAACTGCTTTTTCGCCTGCCGAACTACCGATATAACCACCGACCACGGAGCCCACTGCCGCGCAAGCAACACCTCCCGCCCCCGCGGTCACTATCCCAATGGCCGCACAACCCGCTAACGCAGCAGAACCCCCCCATGCACCAGCATACATTGCACCACCGGTGCCTACAGCAAACTTTGTGTAATCTCTGACAGCAATTTTCCTGCATTCACTTTCGCGCCCTTTTGAGCAAGCATTCACCACATCGTTAGTTGTCCCGACCAAAGCAAATCCGATACCTATATATCCTCCGGTCTTAAGGAAGCGCGCTGCTCTTGCTGCATTGCCGACATAATACGAATATCCTGGAATGCCACTTAACCCAACGGTGGACCACTCATGCACAATCGAACGACCAGAAAGGTTTAATGCTCGCTTCATATTGTCATACTGTTGGAATTTCACGACATACCGGGCGAGAGATTTTAACAGGGGTTTATTGACCAGTTCCTTTAGCTGGTTCAGCAACTGATTACGTTCCACAAAGAACTGCTGGCTGATTAACGTCCCCTGAGTACGAAATTGATTCTGGTAGCTGGCTTCAATTTTTTTCAGTGTCTGCTCAATAGCATTAAAATACTTTTCGCCGACATCGCCCACAGTGCCGAAAACCTTGTCTCCGACACCTGTCAGCGCAGCAATCATTCCGTAATGTGTCTGCATGAATCCGGCATCGTCGCTACTTAAGCCTATAAGCGCTGCGTTGGTTTTATTTTTAGCCTGTCTGAGTGTCGTCATCATCTGCATTGTCAGGTGATCAGGCGTCTCTGAGTCAGCAACAATTAAAATTTGGCCCGGTTTCAGATACTGCGTATCCGCATTAATTTTCATAAACAGACTGGCAGCTGGGGAGCGAATATCCCTGAAGAGTTCTCGTGCCTGATACTCCAGCGAGCCAGGTCTTTCCACAACACAATATCCGGGGGCTATGTTATGCGCCATGCTTCCATTCTCCATCAGTATTGGTGTTAAAAGGAACAACACTCCCTATTCCTGAAAAAATGAAATAAAGATAAATAAATTTACTGCGTTACGCAAAAATAATTATTAAGTGTTGTGGTACAGTTTAAAGCCGGTATTTGCCCATTAAGAATCAGGATACGGGCTGTAAAACTTAGTGATGCACACCTGCCTGCCAACACGCGCCTGCTGCTTTGATTCCGCCGATAATCTGCCCGGTTCATGATAAAAGCCCTCGGTACCGCACCATGCTAACTTCAGGACAACACCCTGGGTGCGCTGCGGTTTGATGAATCCGCCGGGCAGGGGTAGCATGGTCGCCTGTTTATTCGGGTGGACGCTTATGTTGATTTTTGATGGTCACAACGATCTGCTGCTTAATCTGTGGCTGCATCATCGCGATGCGCCCGCGCAGGCGTTTTATCAGGGTATTGAACGAGGCCACCTCGATTTTCCTCGCATTCAGCAGGGCGGACTCGGCGGCGGGTTGTTTGCGATCTTTGTGCCCCCGCAGGAGTACATTGCCCGCACCGTTCCGGCACGCGCCGAGGAGCCATATGAACCACTGCAGATTATGTGGCAACAGCTCGAAATTCTGCAGCAGCTGGCCGATGCGTCAGGTGGACGGGCGCGCATCTGCCGCAGCCATGACGAGATTGCGGCCTGCCGCGCCGCAGGCGTGCTGGCGATGGTGGCACATATCGAGGGCGCCGATGCGCTGGACGGCGACGGCGAGGCATTACCGGCGTTCTGGCAGGCCGGGGTGCGCAGCATCGGGCCCTTCTGGAATCTGCCTAACCGGTTTGGTCAGGGGGTTAGCGGCAGCTTTCCCGGCTCGCCCGATACCGGTCCGGGGCTGACGGCGGCGGGCGAGGCGCTGATTAAGCAGGCTAATGCGCTGCGAATGATGATCGACGTATCGCACATGAATGAAAAAGCGTTCCGGGATACCGCGCGACTCTCTGATGCGCCGCTGGTTGCCAGCCATTCCAATGCGCATGCGCTCTGTCCCCAGCCGCGTAACCTGACCGATGCCCAACTGGTGGCGATCCGCGACAGCGGCGGACTGGTCGGGATTAATTTCGGCAACGCCTTTTTGCGCGCCGATGGTCAGCGTGACAGTAACACTCCGTTGACAGAAATTGTTAAGCATTGTGATCATCTGTTGAGGATAATGGGCAGCGACCATGTGGCGTTTGGCTCCGATTTCGACGGTATAACCCCGCCGGAGGCGCTGGGCGATGTCAGCGGATTACCGCGTCTGCTCGCCGCTTTGCGGGAAGCGGGCTATGATCAAACACTGACAGAGAAGCTGGCGTGGGGAAACTGGCAGCGGGTTTTAGCGCAAACCGGTCTGTGATAACAATTTCCTTACTTCTTTCGGGTTGATCTCGACGCGCCATTGGCGCAACATCTGTCGGCAAATTTGTGACTGGGATCGTGTTTCACACCCGGTCGCCAGATTTTCTGGCCGCTAATTTACTGTTACTCAAGAGGAAATAAATCATGTGGAAAAAGCCAACTTTCGTTGATCTGCGTCTCGGCCTGGAAGTGACTCTGTACATCTCCAACCGTTAATAATTCTGCCCGCCATCTGCGCGGGCATTTTGTTTCAACTTCTGGTTTTCCTTCATGTTTATTAAAGTCCTCGGCTCAGCCGCTGGTGGCGGATTTCCGCAGTGGAACTGTAACTGCGCTAACTGTCATGGCGTGCGTACCGGCACCATTCAGGCCAGTGCACGTACCCAATCGTCGATTATCCTCAGCGATAATGGCGAAGACTGGGTGTTATGTAACGCCTCGCCCGACATCAGTCAGCAGATTCTGCATACGCCCGAATTAACCCGTCACGGGGTGCTGCGCGGCACGGCGATCGGCGCGATTATTCTGACCGACAGCCAGATCGACCACACCACCGGGCTGCTCAGCCTGCGTGAAGGCTGCCCACATCAGGTGTGGTGTACGCCGGAAGTGCATCACGACCTCAGCAGCGGCTTCCCGATCTTTCCGATGCTGACCCACTGGAACGGCGGTTTGCAGCACCGGCCGATCGCTCCGCTGACGCCGTTCAGCGTCGATGTCTGCCGCGATCTGCAGTTCACCGCGATTCCGATTCTCAGCAACGCGCCGCCCTATTCGCCTTACCGCGATCGGCCACTGCCGGGCCACAACGTGGCGCTGTTTATCGAAAATCGCACCAGCGGCAAGACGCTGCTGTATGCGCCGGGCCTCGGCGAACCGGATGCGGTGATCCTGCCGTGGCTGCAAAAAGCCGACTGCCTGCTGATCGACGGCACGGTCTGGCAGGATGATGAACTGCTGACCACCGGCGTCGGTAAAAATACCGGCAAAGCGATGGGTCACCTGGCGCTGGCCGAAGAGCAGGGGCTGATGGCGCTGCTGGCCTCGCTGCCAGCAAAACGCAAAATTCTGATTCACATTAACAACACCAATCCGATTCTCAACGAGCAGTCCCCTCAGCGTCAGTTCCTGACGCAGCAAGGGATTGAGGTGAGCTGGGACGGAATGGCGATCCACCTTCAGGACTAAATCATGCAGATCACTGACACGCTGTCGCCGCAGGCTTTTGAACAGGCCCTGCGCGACAAAGGCGCTTACTACCATATTCATCATCCGTATCACATCGCGATGCATAACGGTCAGGCGACGCGCGAGCAGATTCAGGGATGGGTGGCGAATCGCTTTTACTACCAGACCACCATTCCGCTGAAAGATGCTGCCATTATGGCTAACTGTCCCGATCCGGCGACCCGGCGTAAATGGGTGCAGCGTATCCTCGATCACGACGGCAGCAATGGCGCAGAAGGCGGAATTGAAGCCTGGCTGCAGCTCGGCGAAGCGGTCGGGCTAACGCGTGAAGAACTGATCTCCGAGCGGCACGTGCTGCCAGGCGTGCGTTTTGCGGTTGACGCCTACGTCAACTTTGCCCGTCGCGCCAACTGGCAGGAAGCAGCCTGCAGTTCGCTGACCGAGCTGTTTGCGCCGCAGATCCATCAGTCGCGCCTCGACAGCTGGCCACAGCACTATCCGTGGATCAAAGAAGAGGGCTATTTCTACTTCCGCAGCCGCCTGAGCCAGGCGAACCGCGATGTGGAACATGGCCTGGCGCTGGCGCTGGAATTCTGCACCACCGCTGAAAAGCAGAACCGGATGCTGGAAATTTTGCAGTTTAAGCTCGATATTTTGTGGAGCATGCTCGACGCGATGACCATGGCCTATGAGCTTAAGCGTCCGCCTTACCACACCGTCACCGACAAGGCGGCGTGGCACACCACCCGACTGGTATAACAGATGAATGAAAACTTGATTGCCGCGTTCCGTCGCGGCTACCGCATGCAGTGGGAAGCCGCGCAGGATAGTCACGTGGTGCTCTATCCGGAAGGGATGGCGAAGCTCAACGAAACCGCCGCGGCCATCCTTGCGCTGGTGGACGGCAAACAGGATATCGCCGCCATTATTGCCACGCTCGACAGCCGCTTCCCGGAAGCCGGCGGCGTCGGCGACGATGTGAAAGAGTTCCTGCAATCAGCCTATGAACAGAAGTGGATACAGTTCCGTGACCCCGAGTAAACCTGGCGTAAATCCGCCGCTCTGGCTGCTGGCGGAGCTGACCTATCGCTGCCCGCTGCAGTGCCCGTACTGCTCAAATCCGCTCGATTTTGCCCAGCAGGAAAAAGAGCTGACCACTGAGCAGTGGATCGAGGTGTTTCGCCAGGCGCGCGCCATGGGCAGCGTACAGCTCGGTTTTTCCGGCGGTGAGCCGCTGGTGCGTAAGGATCTGCCGGAGCTGATCAAAGCGGCGCGTGACCTCGGCTTCTACACCAATCTGATCACCTCCGGCATTGGCCTGACCGAGAAAAAGCTGGATGCGTTCAGCGAAGCCGGACTGGATCATATTCAGATCAGTTTTCAGGCCAGTGATGAAACCCTGAACGCCGCGCTGGCCGGATCGAAAAAAGCCTTCCAGCAGAAGCTGGAAATGGCGAAGGCGGTTAAGGCGCACGGCTATCCGATGGTGCTGAACTTCGTGCTGCACCGCCATAACATCGACCAGATCGATAAAATCATCGATCTCTGCATCGAGCTGGAAGCGGATGATGTGGAGCTGGCGACCTGCCAGTTTTATGGCTGGGCGCAGCTCAACCGTGAAGGGCTGCTGCCGACCCGCGAACAGATTGCCCGCGCCGAAGCGGTGGTCAGCCGTTACCGTGAGCGGATGAGCGCCAGCGGTAACCTGACCAACCTGCTGTTCGTCACGCCTGACTATTATGAAGAGCGTCCGAAAGGCTGCATGGGCGGCTGGGGCGCGATTTTCCTCAGCGTCACGCCGGAAGGCACCGCGCTGCCGTGCCACAGTGCGCGCCAGCTGCCGGTGGAGTTTCCGTCGGTGCTGGATCAGCGGCTGGATGACATCTGGTATCACTCGTTTGGTTTTAACCGTTATCGCGGTTACGACTGGATGCCGGAGCCGTGCCGCTCCTGCGACGAGAAAGAGAAGGACTTTGGCGGCTGTCGCTGTCAGGCTTACATGCTGACCGGCAATGCCGACAACGCCGATCCGGTCTGCAGCAAATCGCCGCATCACGACACGATCCTCGCCGCACGCCGCGAAGCCGATTGCAGCGACATCAAAATTGGACAGCTGCAGTTCCGCAATCGCAGCAATTCTCAGCTGATCTACAAGACCCGGAACCTGTAACCGTGCGCCGCCTGGAGATTAACGGCCTGCGGGTGGAACTGGTGCATCAGCCTGATGCGCGCCAGGCCGCAGCGTTAATTCAGGTCGGCGCCGGCAGCCATGATGAGCCGGACCGCTGGCCGGGGCTGGCGCACCTGCTGGAGCATCTGCTGTTCACCGGCAGCGCTGGCTGGCCGGACGACGGGCGACTGATGAGCTGGATTGCCGCGCAGGGTGGTCGGGTCAACGCCACCACGCTGGCCCGGCGCAGCGCCTGGTTTTTTGAGGTTGCGCCGCCGCAGCTGGCTGACGGACTGGCGCGCCTGCAGGATATGCTGTGCCATCCGCTGCTCGACCATCAGGCAATCCGTCAGGAAATCGCGGTGATTGAGGCTGAATATCAGCTGATCCAGCAGCATCAACCCTCCCGTACCGAAGCCGCGCTACTGCATGCCGCCACCTCACCACCGGCGTTTCGGCGCTTTCAGATTGGCAGTCGCGCCAGCTTTGGCGAAGAGATGACCGCGCTGCAACAGGCGCTGCGTCAGTTCCATCAGCGCCATTTTTATGCCGCTAATATGCAGCTCTGGCTACAGGGACCGCAGTCGCTGGACCAGCTGGAGCAGCTGGCGCGCACCTTTGCCGCCGCGCTGCCGGACGGGCAGTGGCAGCAGGAGACGCCGCGGCCCATGCTGTCGGTCAGTGCCGGATTGCGGCTTGCCAACAGCACACCGGCCGCGCTGTGGCGCAGCTGGCTGCTGGACAGCAGTGACGGTGTCACGTTATGGCGCGAATTTCTGCTGGATGAAGCGCCGGGTTCGCTGCTGGCCACACTGCGCCAGCAGCGACTGGCCGATCGGCTGAGCCTGAAGTGGCTCTACCAGGCGGATAACGCGGTGTGGCTGGCGCTGAGCATCGACACCGATCAGCCTGAAGCGGTTAACGCACTGTTCGGGCGCTGGTTAGCCGCACTGAAGCAGACCCGTCAGCCGCAGCAACAGCATTATCTTCAGCTGGCGCAACAGCGTTTTGCGGCGCTGACGCCGCTCGATCAGCTGCGTGAGCGCGCCTTTGGCTTTGCCCCGCAAGCCGGGGTCGGCGGGTTTGCGTCATGGCTGGCCACGCTGGCGGATGCGCCCGGCACCACGCTGGTGTGCAGCCCGCAGGCGGCTGAGGTAAATTGCCACACTCAGGGCTTCAGTCTGGCGCTGCACCCGTGGCAGCCGGTGCTGCCTGCCGCCAGCAGCGCGGCAGAATTCGCTTTCTATCCGCTGGCGGCACCGCTGACCCATCAGCCGCTGCCGTCGCAGGCGGTGCCGTTGCCGCATTATTCTGCTGCGGAACCGACCGGCCACGGCGAGGCTGACAGTCCGACCGCTGAGGCGGGCCGCGACGCCGACCCGGCCAGCGATAAAACTGCCACGCTGCTGCTGCGGCCGGAGTTTTTTTCAACCTTCAGCGCGGCCGTGGGTCACGCTTATGGTCGCCGGCTGCGTCCGTTGTTCGCCGCCTTGCGTCACTCAGGTGGCCAGGGCGAATGGCAGGAAGTGGAGGGCGTGTGGCAACTGACGCTGCAACTGCCCCACGACCTGGCGGTGGCGGACTGGGCGCTGCATCAGCTAGTGCAGGCGCTGACGCCGCCGGTCAACGACGAACCGCTACCGCCGCCCGACACAATTGCCATCCGCGCACTGTTGCAGCAGTTGCCTTATCAGCTGTCATCAACCTTTTCACCAGCCTGCTGGCGGGCGCTGCTCACCGGCGGCAGCCCGGCGCTGCAGACGCTGATTGCCCGCCGACTGAGCGCGCTGCCGCTGCCGGTCAATCCGGCAGCACCGCCGATGCGGATGACCGCACCGAGCGGCATGATCGCGCTACCGCACGCCAGCCGCGATAACGCCTTGCTGCTGTTTATTCCGCTGCACCAGGCGTCACGCGCTTCGCCCCAGCAGGCGCAACAGCTGGCTGCGCTGCGGGCGCTGGCGCTGCTGTATGAGCCGCGTTTCTTCCAGCGTTACCGGGTAGAACAGCAGATAGGGTATGTGGTCAGCAGCCGCTATCTGCGCTGCGCCGATCTGGATGGCGTGCTGTTCGCGCTGCAGTCGCCCGATTACAGCGCGCTGTCGCTGCTGCGCTACTGCCGTAATTTTCTGCGTTCACTGAATGAGGCGCTGGCAGGCTGCGATCTGGTGGCACTGAAGGCCAGTCTGCATCGCGAACGGCTTGATACACCGCTGGCCCGGTTACGCCAGCTGAATGGCCTGACCGACCCGGATGCGGCGGCGATAGAGGCGCTGGACGTTGTCAGCTTGCAGCAACTGCACCACGACCTGATTCAGGCGCGGCGCCGCTGGCGGGTATTATTTACCACCGGTGGTGCGACCTGAGTTGCAGCAGCAAGGTTGCTGAATTTATTTGAAAATTACCGACAAATCTCTTCACTGTTTATTCCGGTCGAATTGCACCACACTCAGTTTACATTTTTGAGTTGTACAAGGAATTTATCGTGAAGAACCTCAAGCGTATTGCGCTGCCCCTGTTAGCCGTTGCCAGCCTGTATGTTCCTGTCTCTCAGGCAGAAGCGATGCACTACCAGCTCAATCCTGAGCACACCTCGGTGGTGGTCAGCTGGAATCATTTCGGTTTCTCACACCCGACCGCCGATATCCCGGATGCCAGCGGCACGCTGGTGTTCGATAAAGATCATCCTGAGCAGTCACGTGTTGATGTAACGCTGCCGGTCAGCAAAATCGACAGCCACGTTGCGGCGCTGACCAAAGAATTTAACGGTGCAGACTATTTCGACACCGCAAAATACCCGACCGCGACCTTCCACAGCACCAAAGTGGTGGCGAAGGGCGATAACCGTTTTGACGTTGAAGGTAACCTGACGCTAAAAGGCATCACCAAACCGGTGACGCTGCACGCCACGCTGAACAAGCAGGGTGAGCATCCGATGGTGAAGAAGCAGGCGATTGGTTTTGATGCCACCGGCACCATCAAGCGCTCCGACTTTAAGCTGGATAAATATGTTCCGGCGGTAGGTGATGAGGTTGCGCTGACCCTGTCGACTGAAGCCTACGCTAAATAACTGCGGGCCACGCAATAAGGGCCGCCGCCCTTATTGCGTATCGCTTACTGCGCCCAGAATTTCTTCTTACTGGTTTTACCGATCCCCGGATTAAAACTGTTGCTCGGGTCCAGCATCCGCCAGTGCGCCGCGTGTTCGTCTGACGCGCGATAGAGATGGCCGACATTGTGTTCCGCCGGATATTTCGCACCGCGCTGCTCCAGCACCGCAATCACCGCCTGCTTAAACGCCTTCGCATCCACGCCCGGTTTCAGCACATAATCCTGATGATTGACGTAACAGAAAAAATGGCCACAGCAGGAGTCGACCTGCACCTGTTCCGCCAGCTCGGGCGGCAGTTCAATGCGCCACGCCCGATCGTTACGCCGTAACGCCACGTCAAATGCTACCAGCCGCTGATCGGGGTCGTAGCCGAGATAATCACAGTAAGAGATGGTGCAGCCGCCAACGCCGAAGCGCACCAGAAACGCATCGCGCGCTTCCCGCTGGTTACACAGGAAAAAATCGCCCTGACCCTGACTGAAGAAGCGGGTCAGCAGGCCCTCCAGCTCTGCGGTCTGCTGTGCTTCCACTTTGATCATCAGATGATGCTCAAACCGGTCGCGGTAGGCCATAATGCGCGGCGCCACACCGCGCGGGGTGATCTGATTAAAGAACTGCAGCAGTCGATCGACACTGTTACGCGGTAAAAACGGCAGATGGCTGACCCGCACATCCCAGCGAGCTTTCTTCGCCATCAGTCCAGGCAGCGCCTGCGGACCGAGTTTGCCAATCGCCAGCATCATATGCTTGCTGTAGCGCACCGTGAGATCAAAGGCGTTGCGATGGATATATTCAGCCTGAATCGGCAGCGCCTGCATCTCTGCCAGCAGCACCCGCCGCAGCGCCACCAGCTGCTGCTCATCGTCGCTGCCAATATAGAAGGTCCGGGTCTGCGGACTGGCTTCAAAAGTCGGCAGACGCACCGCAAACACCACCACCTTACCGGCGCTGCCAGCGCTTTCATGCAGATAACGCCGATCGCCATTAAAGCGCGACGGGCTGTCCGCCGCCGTGTCCCGTAGCTGGCTGGCGTAGTCGTCAGCCCAGATCTTCCCCGCCCAGTCAGGCCGGTCGCCGGTGGTGTAGTTCTGTTGCTCCAGCCGCTGTAACATCTCTTCCGGGCTCTCTCCCAGATCGATACCCAGATGATTCACCATCTCCAGCCGCCCATCGTCATGCAAACGGGCAAACAGCGACTTTTCGGTAAAGGCCGGACCGCGCCGGATCAGCGATCCGCCGGAGTTATTACAGATACCGCCAATCACCGATGCGCCGATACAGGAGGAGCCGATCACCGAATGGGGTTCCCGGCCCAGCGGGGCGAGAATGTTCTCCAGCTCGGTCAGGGTGGCACCCGGAAAGGCGATCACCTGACGCGCCTGGTCGATCACCTGTACGCCTTTCAACCGACGGGTACTGACAATCACCACCTCGCGATCGTAATCATTGCCATCCGGCGTCGAGCCACCGGTCACTCCGGTATTGGCTGCCTGCATCAGCACAATGGCGTTGCTGGCGCAGCAGATTTGCAGGACCTGCCACAGCTGCAGCAGCGTCTGCGGCAGCACCACGGCCAGCGCTTCACCCCGACCGACCCGAAATCCTTTGGTGTACCAGGCTTTATCATCCCGTTCGGTGAGCAGATTTTTCACACCGACCCGTTCGCCAAGCTGGCGGAGCATGAGCTGCGAGGAGGTCATTTCATCTCATTATTTTGGTTAACAAGGGGTCTCATTGGACAGCCAGCGACATTCCACTGTCAATCATTGATCGCCATCGAAATAACAAAAATAGCGGCGGTTGCGGCGTTTTTAATCGGCTATTCACCCCGGAGACCCGACGGAAATAGCCGCCGAACCGTAAAAAATGAGGTGAAAATCACAGATTTGTTATGACAGATCGCCAGTCGATCGGCAGATCGATTGCCGACCACAATATTCCCCGGCTCCGTTAGCTAACCCGCTGATATATCAGGATTCACGTCGAGTCTGTCAGCGATGTTAATTGTGATAACGATCACAAATAAGCTCAGTAATAAAGCGCTGTCAATCATCACACCTGGAAAATACCGCTCGTAACTGTGATCTCCGTTGCAAATAACAACGCCTTATCCCGGAACAATGAAACCCGGCACCAATTAAGCCAGCGGGGGGAATTAATGCGAATCGGAATAGTGATCAGCGGTGGCGATGTCAGCGGCATTAATAATTTTGTTTTTCAGGTCGGCCGACTGACCCAGGCAGAGATCGTGATATTTGATGGCGGCATACCCGGTTTATTAAACCATTGCCATCGGGATATTAGTCAGCGTGATCTGCTCGACTTTTCTATCGCCCCGATCCCGGTGATGCAATCGGGACGGACGCAAAAAAAATTGCTGCGCAGTGAATATGACATGATTGCCCGCCAGCTAAAGAGCGCACGGATTGAAGTATTAATCATGGCGGGCGGTGACGGGTCGCTGCAATTTCTGCATACCCTGTCGGAATCTGGCGTCAATTGTTTTGGCGTCGGCATGACGATTGATAACGATGTATTTGGCAGTGATTATACGCTCGGTTTTTCCACCGCCTGCGAGCAGGTATTAAAAGAGGTGGCGAAGCTGCGTAATACCGGCCGGGCATTACCCGGACGGGTCTTTATGCTGGAGTTGCTCGGTGGCTATTGCGGCGAGTTAACCCTGCAGTCGGCGTTAAAATCCAATGCCGATTTTGCGCTGATCCCGGAGTGTCAGATCCCACTGCCGCAGCTGGCACAACGCATCACCCAGCGGCTGGCGCAGCAGAACAGCGTGGTGATCCTCTGCTCAGAGGGCTACACCCGTGAATACTCACCCGGTTTTCAGGGGGCGATCGATACCTTAATTAAACAGCTTGAACCGTTAATTGGCGTCCGCATCCGCAAAACCATTCTCGGTTACGGGCTGCGTAATGGTGAACCCACCTGCGAGGAAATTTATCAGGGCACCATTATGGCCAGTGAAGTGGTGCGTTGTATTCAGTCAGGAATGCGCAATAAAGCGGTGATTATTAATGGCAGTAATAAACCGATTCCGATTGATTTAATAAGCATGCAAAAACGCCTGGTCGATACTGACGGGCATCATTACAAGCTCGCTAAACAACTGCAAATTCTGTGAGGAGAAAACCATGCTGAAAATTTTATGTGTCTGTGGCTGCGGATTAGGATCCAGTTTTGCGATTGAGATGAGCGCAAAAGCGGTATTAAAGAAACTGGAAATTGACGCGGATATTGACCACACCACCATTTCTGAAGCCAACGCGTTTAAATCAGACATGATCCTGACGCAAAAAGCGTTTGCCGATGTATTAAATGCCGATGCCAGTCCGGAACAGATTAAACGGGTCATTATTCTCAACAAGCTTACCGATAAAGCGGAAATTGAGCAAAAGATCGTGGCCTTTTTAAAAGAACGCAACATGAAGGTCGCTGCCCATGAATAGTGTGATCGACTTCCTGGTAAAAGACTTATTAGGGCAGGCGTCGATTCTGATCGCCTTTATTGCCCTGATTGGTCTGCTGCTGCAGAAAAAATCGGCCGGCAAGGTGGTGGAAGGCACCTTTAAAACCCTGCTGGGCTTTTTAATTATGATGGCCGGTATCAATATTATTGTCGGCACGCTGACCTTCCTTAACACCATATTTACCCACGGCTTCGGGATGCAGGGCTATATCACCGATGTGGCGGCGATTGCCGGGCTGGCCAACCGTGAACTGGGATCGGAGGTGGCGTTGACCCTGCTGGTGATTTTTATCGTCAACATCATCATCGCTCGCCTGACGCCGTTTAAGTACATCTTCCTCACCGGCCAGGCGCTGCTGTGGATGGCAACGATTGGTGCGGTGATTGGCTACAAGGCGGGGCTGAGCGGTCTGCCGCTGATCCTGACCGGCGGCATTTTCGGCGGGATTATGGCGGTGGTGATGCCTGCACTGGCGCAGCCGGTGGTGCGGCGGATTACCGACTCTGATGACGTCGCGCTGGGCCACTTCTGCACCATCGGGTATCTGGTGACGGCAGCGGTGGCGAAGGTGGTCGGTAAAGGGTCGCGCTCAACCGAAGACCTGAAGCTGCCGGATAACTTCAAGTTCCTGCAGGACACCTATCTGTCGATGGCGCTGGTGATGGTACCGATGTACCTGATCCCGGCGCTGGCGGCCGGCCCGGCGTTTATTGCCCAGTACAGCAACGGCATGAACTACCTGATGTACGCCTTTATGCAGGCGATTCAGTTCGTCGCCGGGGTGTTCGTGCTCTACAGCGGGGTGCGTCTGCTGCTTAACGAGCTGGTGCCGGCTTTCCGTGGGATTGCGATGCGGGTGGTACCGGACGCTAAACCGGCGCTCGACTGCCCGGTGATGTTTCCCTACGCGCCAAACGCGGTGATTGTCGGCTTCCTTGCCACCACGCTCGGCTCCATCGTCGGCATGCTGGTCTTCCCGATGTTTGGCCTGGCGATGATCCTGCCCGGGCTGCTGACCAACTTCTTCGCGGGCGGCACCGCCGGGGTGTTTGGTAACGCCATCGGCGGACGGCGCGGGGCGATGATTGGCGGCTTTGTCCACGGCCTGTTCATCACGCTGCTGCCGGCAATTCTGGTTCCGATGCTGGAGAGCTACGGCTTCACCGGCGTGACCTTCAGTGATTCCGACGTGATCAGCACCGGTCTGGTACTCGGCCACGCCTTCCAGAACAACTGGCTGTTTGTCGCCCTGTTTATCGCTTTCGTTACTGCACTCGCCTGGTTTGTTAACGGGAAATCCACTAAGCCACAAGAGGAAAAAATCCATGAAACTTTATAATTTCGCCGATCTGTTACAGCTGGCTAAGCAACGCGATTTTAAAGCGGTCGGCTCGTTTAACCTGCACTGCCTGGAGATGCTGCCGGCCTATTTTAAAGCGGCGGAAAAAACCAACAGCCCGTTAATGATTCAGATCTCCACCGGTACGGCGAAATACCTGGGTCATAAACTGCTGGTCGATGCGATTAAATCATTGTCAGAAAGCACCGGCGTCCCGACCTGTCTGCACCTTGATCACTGTTCCGACCTGGCGGCGATTCAGACCGCCATCGACGCCGGTTTTAGCTCGGTGATGTATGACGGATCGCATCTGCCGATTGAGGAGAATATCGCCAACACCCGTCGGGTCATCGACATGGCGCGGCCGCACAACGTCTCGGTAGAGGCGGAGCTTGGGGCGATTGGCGGTTCAGAAGATGGCAAATGCGTCGAAATGGAGGCAATTGCCTTCACCCCGGTAGAGGATGCCAGACGCTTCGTGGAGGAGACCGGCGTCGATATGCTGGCGATTTCGATCGGCACGGTGCATGGCCTTTATACCGGTAAAGCGCATATTCAGCATCAGCGGCTGGCGGACATTACCGCCGCCACCCACACGCCGCTGGTACTGCACGGCGGGACCGGCGTCAGTGACGAAGATATGCGTTTAGCGGTGCGCAGCGGCATTGAAAAGGTCAACGTCGGCACGGAAATGAATGTGCAGTGGGTCGCACAATGCAAAACCAGCTTTGAAAAAGGCAAGGTCAACGACAGCGTGCGTAATTTTCTGGTACCGGCCAATGATGCGGTGACCAGCGTGCTGGTTGAGAAGATGCAGTTGTTCCGTTAATCGCCCGGTCTGAGGGCGCGGCCGACCTGAATCAGCGGTCAGTCGATCTGTTGAATCTGGTTCTTTATTAAGTATTAACCTGAGGTGCCCCGGCGCCGGTCGGGGCAGGAGACGCTATGTTTGGATTCTTAAAAAAGTCGCCGCCAGCTGAACAGCCGGATGCGGAACAGCAGGACCAGCAGGCGCAAGCCAGCCGCGAGAAAATTACCGAACTGGAAAATAAACTGGCTGCCAATCCGCGTGATGGCGAGACGCAGAAGCAATTAATGCTGGAATATAACCGGGCATTAAGCTTATTTGCCAAAAGCCGTCGCTACCGAAATGAAATTGATGCGCTGTTTGTCAAAATCGATGAATTACGCAATGTGGTTCGCCAGTCGATTTAAGGAGAGTGGATGAGCATTAAGCAGCTATTGCAACAAGCTAACGCGATTCAGGTCGGAATTGACGCCACGGACTGGCGTCAGGTGATCGCGCTGGCCGCCGAACCGCTGGTCAGCGGCGGCTACCTTGAGGCGCGCTATCCGGCAGAGGTGATCGCCAATACGCTGACTCACGGCGCGTATTATGTGTTTGACGAAGGCATCGCCATGCCGCATGCCCGGCCGGAAGCCGGTGTGATCCGCGACTGCTTCAGCCTGATTGTACTGGCGCAGCCGATCTCGTTTGCCGGCAGTGAAAAAGCGGACATCGTGATTATGTTCGGCGCGCGCGACAGTAATGCGCATATCGAAGAGGGCATCCGCGCCATTGTCTCGCTGCTGGAAGATGAAGAGACGCTGGTCAGATTACGTCAGGCCCGCAGCGCCGCGGAGGTCATTGATATCTTATGACGACAACAACCCCGTTAAAACGCGTGGTGCTGGTAAACGGAATCCCGGCCTCGGGAAAAAGTACCCTGACACGTGCGCTGTCGCACCGCTTCGGCTGGCCGGTGCTGACGCTCGACAGCCTGAAGGAACCCTTTATGGCCTGCTTTGCGCCGGTCGACCGGCAGCGTAACCGGCAGCTCGGCTGCGCTGCCTATCAGGCGATCTGGAACATTGTCGGTCAGGCACCGGCCAGTCAGATCTGGCTGATTGACGCCTGGTTTGGCTTTCAGTCACGCGCGGTGCTGGAACAGGGCCTGCAGCAGGCTGGCGTCGGCGCGGTGCTGGAGCTGTGGATGCAGATCGCCCCGGAGGCGGCAGTGGCGCGTTATCAGGCACGGCTATCGCAGCGACTGCCCGGCCATCCCGGCGCGGAATATCTGCCCGAACTGCGCCAGCTGGCGCAACAGGCAGAGCCGATGGCGCTGGGGCCGGTGCTGCGGGTCAACGCCAGCGCGCAGGATGAGCTGGCGGTGGCCCGCTGGTTACAGCAACAGCTGGAGAGAAACAGCTACACTTCACCTCAATGTCCGACGAGTGAGGAGTTGCAGCATGTCATCACCCCCTTATCTGCAAACCGGTGAGAGCGCCGTGCTGTATGACGGCGTCTGTAAGCTGTGCAATGGCTGGGTCCGGTTCCTGCTGCGCCATCGACTGGCGCGGCAGGTTCGTTTTGCGGCGGTACAGAGCGAGCAGGGCAAGGCGCTGCTGCGCTGGGCCGGATTACCGCAGGAGAACGTCAGCACCATTGTCTATATCGCCGATAATCAGCACTGGCTGCGGGCGCAGGCGGTATTCCGCGTGATGCAGCATATGCCGGCACCGTGGCGCGGCCTCAGCGTGTTGCGCCATTTTCCGGATGCCATCAGTAATTTTGCCTACGATCGTATCGCCCTGAATCGCTACAAGCTGTTTGGCCGTTACGACAGTCAGCAGGCAATTACCCCCGATTATCCAGAGCGCTTTTTGCATCCGCTGGACCCGTCGCGCTGAAGCGGCCAGGCACATTACAGGGTAAACACCGTCCGGCAGCGGCTGTCGTCTTCATCCCACGCCTGCGCAACCTCGCTTAACGGACGCGCCCGGAAGGGCACCGAAAAGTGGTGAGGCCCGGCGGCCTGCAGCATTTCGCCGATTGAGGCGATCAGCTCGCTGTCGGCGACGCTGCCAAGGCCGCTGCCCATCAGCGTCAGCCCGGAGGCGCGCAGCAATTTGCTGTGCAGCGGAATCTCCTGACCGCTCAGCGACCCAATCTGCACAAAACGCACCACCTTGTCGCCGCCGCTGACTGCGGCCGTCATGATCGCCAGCGCGCTCTCTCCCCACAGGTAATCCAGCACCACATCAATGCCTTCTGCCATCAGGGCGGGCAGGTCGGTCGCCAGCGCCGCCAGCGTCAGGGTGATATCGGCTCCTTCCTGCTGTAGCTGATGCAGCGTTTCACTGTTGCGGCCGGTGGCAATGATTTTTCCCGCGCCCAGACTGCGGGCAATGCGGATCGCCAGCCGGCCAGAAGTGCCGGTCGCGCCGTTAATCAGCACCGTTTCACCGGGCCGCAGCGCCGCCCGACGGGTCAGTGCGGTCCAGGATGACATCCCCGGATTGGCGATAGCCGCAGCGACCACCGGATCAAGCGTTGGCGGCAGCGCAATCAGGCACTCGCTTCGCACCAGGGTGCGCTGCGCCATGCTGCCCCAGCCTGGGTCGAACGCCAGAAAATAGACCGCATCGCCGTTATCGAGGTAGCCGGTGCCATCAATACCGGGAATCAACGGATAGCCTGCCGCGCCACTGTAATGGGTGCCAGCCGCGCGTGATTTTGCCAGCTGGCTGATGGCGGCGGCTTTCACCGTCACCCGCTGCTGGCCTGCTGCTGCCTGCGGTTCGGGAAAATCACCGTAGTAGGGTGTCGCGCCTGCCCGATCGATTATTGCTGCTTTCATGGATTGCGGCCTTCTGTCTGCGGTTAAATAGGTGTAGAGTACACACATTATTCCTGCCTCTGGATGGCGTCAATGAAAAAAGTGCAAAATACACATAATTCATCGTTCGATGCGCTGCATAACAGCTTACTCACCATTGTGGCTGCCTTTAACCGGCCACAGCGCGATCTGGCGATGATCAGAGGCGCGGGCATTGAGCTTGATCGCGCCCTGTTCCCGCTGCTGGTGCAGGTTGGCCGGTTCGGACCGATCGGGGTCGGGGAGCTCGCCGATCGGGTCGGGCGTGATTACACCACCGTCAGCCGACAGGTGGCGAAGCTGGAAGAGACTGGCCTGGTGCAGCGACAAAAAAATGCCGCGGATAAGCGGATCAACGAGGCGGCAATTACCCAGGCCGGTAAAGCGATGACCGATAAAATCGATGCGCAACGGGCGCAGATCTACCAGCGGGTGTTCGCCCACTGGCCGCAGAGCGACCGTGCCACACTGGAACAGTTGTTGCAGCAATTTGTGAGCGACTTTAGCGCTTTGCAGGGCGATGAGAGGGACGACGCGTGATGCAGGTGACAGGAGGACGCAACCATGCCGGTTAATATCGATCTCAACGATCTCTATGCGTTTCGCGCGCTGGTGGAGTATGGCAATTTTCGTCTCGCGGCGGACTCAATCTGCCTGTCACAGTCGGCGCTGAGCCGCAGAATAGACAAGCTGGAGACGGCGCTGGGGATCCGTTTGTTTGAGCGCACCACCCGCCGGGTCACCCTGACGCTAAAAGGCCACGCCTTTGCCGAACGGTCAGACAAGCTGCTGGTGGATTTTGAAGAGGTGATGGCCGATCTGAGTGAGGTCAGTCTGGCGCGGACCGGGCTGATCACCGTCGCCTGTGTGCCCTCCGCCGCCTATTATTTTATGCCCAACATCATCCGGCTGTTTCAGGCGCGCTATCCACGGGTGCGGGTCAAGTTAATCGACAGCAGCGCCGCCAATGTCTATGACGCGGTGATTGGCGGTCAGGCCGATTTCGGCCTTAGCTTTTCCGGCCGGGCGCAGCCCGATGTCCATTTTCTGCCGCTGATCGACGATCCCTACGTGGCGGCCTGTCGGCATGAACATCCGATCGCGGCAAAACAGAGCCTGAGCTGGCGGGAGTTTTATCAGCAGGAGTGGGTGGGGCTGGACAAGACCTCCGGCAACCGCAATCTGCTCGATCAGGCGCTGGAGCATATCGTGCCGGAGAAAGCCTGCATCTGTGAAACCCGGCATGTCACCACGATGCTCGGCATGGTTGAAGCGGGCCTCGGCATTGCTGCCGTGCCCGCTATGTCGATGCCGACCGCCGGTCACTCCGCGCTGACGGCGGTGCCGCTGACCGACCCGGCGGTGAAACGCACGGTGGGTCTGCTGCGAAAAAACGGCCGCACGCTGTCACACGTCGCCGGTGAGCTGGAAGCGCTGATTATTGAACGGTATCAGGCTGTCTGATTGGCTGTGACGCGCCAGCCGGTTGAGGCTGGCCGATCGGGTGCAGCCCGGTTTGACGTACCACCTGTTGGACCTCGGACGAGGCGAGCCAGCGCAGTAGCCGGCGCGCTTCATCGGGCTGCGCTGACTGCCGTACCACCGCGCCGGCAAAGCGGGTGGTGTATTGCAGGCTGTCAGGTAACTCGCCAACAAAGGTAACGCCGGGCACCGGCAACAGTTCACTGACCTGCTGGAACCCGATCGCATATTTGCCGGCCGCGACTTGTGAGGCGACCGGAATCCGCTCTACTTTAAACGCCTTTGCGTTGACCCGATCCGCGATGCCCAGCCGGGTGAACAACTGGCTGCTGATGTACTGACCGCTGGCACTGTCGGAGTAGGCTATCGAGCGGGCGCTGAGCAGGGTGGCGCGCAGGGCACTTTCGCTGTCGATGGCGACCGGCGTTGCGCCTTGTTTGATCACCGCCCCGATGCGTGAATCGGCCAGTTCAACCCGCGAACCCGGCAGCGTGCGGCCCTGTTGTTCCAGATTGCCCAGCGCATCGCCCACCATAATCAGCAGATCGGCGCGTTCGCCCCGCGCCAGCCGGGCCGGGATCGCCTGCGGCGTTTTGCCCATCGACGGACCGGCCACCGTATTGATGCGGATCCCTTCCCGCGCCGCATAGCGAGGAGATAACTGGTCCCACGCCGCTTTAAAGCCGCCCGAGATCATCACGGTCAGCTCCCGGGTCTGGGCGCTGGCACTGCCCGCCACGCTGATAAGCAGGGCGACCAACAGAGAATAGCGTTTCATATCAATCTCCTTAGCTCACGGCATTATTGGCGACAGGCAACGGATTGCCGGTCCGGCGGTAGAGGTAGAGCGTCGCCAGCAGGGCGCAGACGGCAGCAAAACTCATCCAGTAACCGGGCGACGCTTTATCGCCGGTCAGTTCAATCAGTCCGGTCGACATCACCGGCGTGAAACCGCCGAACAGCGCGGTGGCCAGGCTGTAGGCCAGCGAGAAGCCGGCAACCCGCACTTCACCCGGCATAATTTCGGTCAGCGCCGGGATCATCGCGCCGTTATACAGGCCGTAAATCAGTGACAGCCACAGCAGGACCCCGAGCATCATCGAAAAGCTGGGGGCCGCCGCCAGCAGGCTCAGCGCCGGGTAGCTGGTGGTCAGCGCCAGCAGCGTCATGGCGATCAGCAGCGGCTTGCGGCCGAAGCGATCCGACAGTGCGCCGCCAATCGGCAGCCAGATGAAATTCGACACCGCCACCAGCAGGGTCACCAGCAGGCTGTCAGAGGCGCTGAGCATCAGCACTTTTTTGCCAAAGGTCGGGGCATAAACGGTGATCAGGTAGAAGGCGGTCGTGGTCATCGCCACCATCAGCATTCCGGCGATCACCACCTGCCAGTTAGCCAGCAAAATTTTAAATACCTGTTTCAGCGCGGGTGGGTTGCGTCGGGCGCTGAATTCCGCCGTCTCTTCCAGTTTGCGGCGCAGCACGAAGATAAACGGCACGATCATGCAGCCGAACAGGAACGGAATCCGCCAGCCCCATTCGCGGATAGCGCTCTCGGCCAGCAGCGCATTCAGGATAAAGCCCATCGCTGCGGCCACCATGATCGCCACCTGTTGGCTACCTGACTGCCAGCTGGTATAAAAACCTTTCCGGCCTGGGGTGGCGATTTCGGCCAGATAAACCGACACGCCGCCCAGTTCGGCTCCCGCCGAAAAGCCCTGCAGCAAGCGTCCGGTCAGCACCAGCAGCGGTGCCCACAGGCCAATGCTCTGATAAGAAGGGATCAGCACAATCATGAAGGTGCCTGCCGCCATGATCGACAGCGTCACAATTAAGCCTTTGCGGCGGCCCACTTTGTCAATGTAAGCGCCGAGCACCACCGCGCCGATCGGGCGCATCAGGAAACCGGCACCGAATACCGCAAAGGTCATCATCAGCGAGGCGAACTCGCTGCTGGCCGGAAAGAAGGTGTGAGCGATGTAGGTGGCATAAAATCCAAACAGGAAAAAATCAAACTGCTCGAGAAAATTGCCTGAGGTCACACGGAATATCGCGCCGATCCGGGCGCGGGTGGAAAGCGTAGTAGGTGAGGGGGTCTGCATCAGTGAGCTCCAGTCGGTGATTGACGCTTTTTGCCGCGCCTGTGACTGAAGAGTGGATCAGCGACCGGCGGTTAATAAGTGCAAAAAGGGCATGGATTGATGCGTGGCCTGCATGACTCGGCGAAGCTTGTGGGTTAAGTCGATTAATATCAGCGCTTTAGCGTAAAGGTGCGGGCGGCGGCGTTGCGGCTGACCCGCGCCACGAGTTTGCGGAAATGTGACAGAATTCATAACTGTGTAACAGCGCCGCTGCGGCGCTGGCCGGCAGGTCAGGAGCGCGTCACGCCAAACGTCTGTTGCAGCCGCTGTAAACCGGCCGCGCTGAACTGCACTTCACGGTAGCCGGGGTTGCGCGTAAGCCAGCCCTGCTGTTCGAAGGCGCTCAGCAGCGCCGCACCGGCATACCCGCCGAGGTGAAAGCGGCGCTCGCTCCAGTCCAGACAGCCGCAGCAGGCTTTGCGCCGTCCCGGCTGAGAGAGATCGATCTGTAACGCCGCAAACTGCTGCTGGCCAGAACGCGTGATGGCGCTGCCGTCCGCCGTTATCCATCCCTGCTGCTGCATTGCAGCATAGATCTGCACTGCAATTTCGCCCGCCAGATGATCGTAACAGGTGCGGGCGGTACGCAGCGCTGCCGGCGTGCGACTGTCCGGGGCAGCAACCCGCCGCCACGACACGCCCATCATGCTTTCAATCAGATCGGCGATGTCACTGCCGGTCAGCCGGTAATAACGGTGGCGGCCCTGCGCCAGGCAGACGATCAGCCCGCTGTTAATTAAACGATTAAGGTGCGCGCTGGCAGTCGAAGGCGCAACGTCGGTGACGGCGCTGAGTTCCGTGGCGGTCCAGGCGCGGCCATCCATCAGTGCTGACAGCATCCTCACGCGCGAGGTGTCGGCCATGGCGGCGGCGACCGCGACAATCGCCGCCTCAAGAGCGACGCTGTCGTCGGGGCGTTCATGCGGTTGTGATTTTGTCATCTGCCGGGACTGCCCATGCGGTTGTCAGCCTCGCGGCTGAGTGATTGTCGTCGGTGATCAGGATCAGCTGGTTAGCGTGGTCGCTGTATTGCACCAGAATATTAATGCCGGCGCTGGCCAGCCGCGCCGTTATCTCAGCCAGTTCACCGGGGCGCTGCTGGGGTAATTTGCGGATCAGCGGAGCGGTCACCGCCTGTACTGCGATTCCTTCCGCCTCCAGCACGGCCCGCGCCCGCTCGCCCTCCACCACCAGAAAATGCGCGTGGCTCTGCGCGCCAGCCGAGAACAGGCCGCCGCCTTCCAGTCCAATGCCGTGCTGGCCCAGCAGGCCGGTGAGACGGGAAAGGGTGCCAGCACTATTTTGCAGGATCACATGAATATCGAACATCTTAATTTGTCTCCGGTTTCGATGCATACTCTCTGACCAGTGTCGCAATGCGCAGCGAGTAACCGGCGAAAAGGGTCTCACGGCCTTCGCGTTGGGCAGCCTGATGCTGTGGATTGTTTTTCCAGGCCAGCACTGCCGCTTCATCGCGCCACCAGGACAGCGAGAGGATCTTTTTCTCATCGGTCAGGCTTTGAAAGCGCTCAATCGCGATAAAACCGTCGACCTGCGCCAGCAGCGGTTTGAGTTCTGCGGCCAGATGCAGGTAGCGAGCCTGGTGTTCGGGTCGGGCCTGGGCTTCAAACAGTACAGCGATCATCGGTTGTCTCCTTAGGGTGTCAGCAGCACAGTAGCGGGCGGGGCGGCGTGATGCTTCGGCCTGCTACGAAATATGCCTGTACGGCTAATCAACCAGACCATCATTTCACTATCATGGAGCAGGTAATATGTTCACCGGACTGAGTGCGTTTCCCCTTACCCCGTTTACGGCTGACAAGCCGGATGAAGCGGCATTTTTACGGCTGTTGCAGCGGCTGACTGAGGCCGGAGTGGACTCGCTTGGCGTGCTGGGCTCTACCGGCAGTTACGCTTACCTGACCCGCACGCAGCGCAGGCGTATCGCCGAACTGGCGGTCGCCCATGCTGGCGCTGTCCCGGTGATGATCGGTATCGGTGCGGTCAGCAGTGCTGAGGTGCTGCATCTGGCGGAAGATGCCCAGCAGGCGGGCGCATCGGCGCTGCTATTGCCGCCGCTTGGCTATCAGGCGCTGCGGGATGAAGAGGTGTTCACCCTCTACCAGACGGTTGCGCGTCACGCTTCGGTGCCGATCTGCGTCTACGACAATCCGGGCACCACCCATTTTACCTTTTCCGATGCGCTGATCGGCCGCATCGCCGCGCTGCCTGGCATCGCCTCAATAAAAATTCCCGGTGTACCGGCAGAATTGCCGGCGGCTGTTCAGCGCATCGCCCAACTGCGGGCCTTGCTGCCTGAAACTGTCTCAATCGGCGTCAGCGGCGATGCGTTTGCCGCAACCGGCCTGCTGGCGGGCTGTGATGGCTGGTACTCGGTCTGTGGCGGGCTGTTTCCGCGGGTAGCGAAGGCGATCGCTGAGGCGGCGCAGGCGGGCGATGATCGGCGCGTCACGATGCTGGATGCGCAACTGCAACCCTTGTGGGCGCTGTTCCGTCAGCATGGCGGCAGCCTGCGGGTGATGGCGGCGGCCGCCGCCATCCTGGGCCTGACAGCAGCAGACAATCTGCCGCGCCCGCTGTTACCGCTCTCCGGGGCCGATTATCAGCAGATCGCTGAGGTTGTGACCGCGCTGGAGCTGGCGTAGCCGGCGCGGGCAGGCGGGTCATAACCTGCCTGCTGCAACGCCGGTGGCCTGCTGCGGTGGCCATCGGCTCCGCCCGGCATTGACCCCCGTGCCGTGCCGGCGTTTCTCTGCCGTCAACAGCCTCAGCGGTGGTAGACCAGGTTAAAGCCTTCGCTTGCCTGCGGTGGCTCAAAGTAGCGGGTAATTAAATCGAACTGTTGTTCGGTGGCGGCGAAGAGGTGTTCACCCGACTGATTGCGGGCATGCAGGCGGGCTTTACAGCAATCATCCGGCAGGTCGAGATAATGCAGCTGATGCTGTGCCGCCGAGCGTGTGATCAACGACATCATCCAGCCGCGATTCGCCTGGGTATTGGCAGGAAAATCGAGCACCACCGAAACGCCCGCCGTGAGCAGCGCCAGCAGGTGCGGAGTGACGGCATTTTTCAGCAGCGCGGCACAGCGCACATAGTCGGCGACCGAGTGCAGCTGATCCGGATAGAGTGCCGCCAGCCACTGATCTTCACTCAGGATGATGCAGCCCGGTTCGGCGCCCAGCCGGGCAGCAAGGGTGGATTTGCCGGAGGCGATTTTACCGCACAGCAGATGCAGGGTAGCAGGGGTAACGGTGTGATGATGCATAGGCGTCCTTAACGATTTAACACCGGTAAGGCCCGCCTTACCGGCGGGAAAAGAGACAGCTTATCCCACCGCGAAACAGACGGTGTTAATAATCATCTCTGGCTGGCAAGCTGCGTATCGGTTCATCCGGTGAGACTAGCAAAGTGGGCGGGATTATCCAGCAGAATATTGTCGTGCTATCCGCAAATCTGTGGCTGGGCTGGCGGCGAAATAAGCCCGGGTGCAGCACAATGCGGGATGTGCGGGCGCGGTGGTGTCAGTTGTCAGTAAGCTGCCAGCTCACCGGACCACCACCTCGCCGCAGGGTGTCGCCATTATGCCTGTTTCGCCATCAGTAACGTCAGCAGTTCCCGGCAGCACGCCTCTTCTTCAGCACTGTCTGCGGCCGCCAGATGACGCAGCAGCGCCATGCAACTGTGCTCTTTGCCCGCTTCCATCAGCTCCTCAACCAGAAAATTCATTTTTTCCCGCTCGGTGGCGTGAAACGCCGGATTGATCAGGTGGACATTTTCCTTCACGGCCAGGGTGGCGCTCTCTGAGTGATTCATAGAATTATCCTGTGTTGGGTTAAAAAATGACCTGGTAGATGGTTTAAACTTATACACGAAAGTGGAATTTGTACAGTTTTGGCGGGCTTCTTTTTTCGCTGAGTCGGGCGTAAGGGGATGAGTAAACAAATTAAGAATAGTTGAGCCAGGCCCGGTTGGCGCGGGTTGCAGCGCGGTGCCAGCCAGTTAACAGGTAGCCGCTATTGACTAAAAGCCTGCTAATCATTTGGTTAGCGAACTACCGGCAGGTGAAAATTTTTTGAAAAAATAGCCAGCCTGCCAGCCAGCGATAGCCAGAGTGGTGCTGAGGTCGGCTATTTCTGGCTGACGTGCGCGGCGATCGAACGGCCGCCGTGCTGATCGGCAACACGGCGGCGTCAGGATCGGGGGTTAGCGGGCAGGCAGGAAATCTTCGCGCTGCGGGGTGAAGGTATCCAGCAGCATACCGGCTTCAAGGCAGACGCAGCCGTGTACCACATCGGGCGCTTTATAGAGGGTATCGCCAGCGCCGACCTCACGCGTCTCGTCCCCGATGGTGAAGGCGAAACGGCCGCTTAGCACGTAGGTTAACTGTTCATGTGGATGGTGATGTAACGGGCCGATGGCGCCTTTTTCGAAGCTGACTTCGACCGCCATCATCGTGCCGCCGTAAGCCAGAACCCGACGGGTGACACCCTGACCTAAATCCTCCAGTGGACGCTCTTTTTTATAGATAAACATCTCATCTCCGGTGTGTGGTTGGACGCCAGGGTAGTCGTTTTGTGACGCTACTCACAGCGTAAAGGTGAATTAGTCCATGCACTTTAGTGGTTTTTCATTAAAATGAAACGGTGTTTCAATTAAATTCTAAGGGCAGATCATGAAAATCGCGTTAATGATGGAAAACAGCCAGGCGGCTAAAAACGCTATCGTATTGAAAGAACTGGAAGGCGTGGCGCAGCCGCTGGGCCATCAGGTCTTCAACGTCGGAATGAGCGACGAACAGGATCACCATCTGACCTATATTCACCTCGGTATTCAGGCCAGCCTGCTGCTGAACAGCAAGGCGGTTGATTTCGTGGTGGCCGGTTGTGGCACCGGGCAGGGCGCGCTGATGTCGCTCAACATTCATCCCGGCGTCAACTGCGGTTACTGTATCGATCCCGCCGATGCTTACCTGTTCGCCCAGATCAACAACGGTAATGCCCTGGCGCTGCCGTTTGCTAAAGGCTTCGGCTGGGGTGCTGAACTCAACCTGCGCTTTATCTTTGAAAAAGCCTTTACCGGCGAAAAAGGCATGGGCTATCCGCCAGAGCGTAAAGAGCCGCAGGTGCGTAATGCCGGCCTGCTGAATCAGGTTAAAGCCGCCGTGATTAAAGAGAACTATCTCGACACGCTGCGCGCCATCGATCCTGAGCTGGTGCAGACCGCGGTCAGCGGCCCGCGCTTCCAGCAATGTTTGTTTGAGCACGGGCAGAATCAGGAGATCGTCTCTTTTGTACGTCAGCTGACGCAGTAATCACGCAAGCGTGACGCGAGGCCGGGGAAACCTGGCCTTTATATTGCCCGTGCTACGCAGAATTACTTCCCCGAAATAACAGCCCCGAAAATAACAACCCCGAAAATAACAACCCGCTGCGCGGGTAATGCCGGACTCACGATCCTCTTTACATCGCGTAGCTGAGGAGAATTAATAACCCCGCGCAAATTATCCCCGGCTTAGCGTTAGCCTTGCCTCTGTTGCCTCTGTTGCCTCTGTTGCCTCTGTTGCCTCTGTCTGGTCCTGACTGCGCCCGTTATCCCACCCATGCTTCACTGGCTGTTTCCTCGCTGGCCGCGGCTTTTTACCGCAACCGATACAAAAAAATCGCAAAGAGTGTTAACCGGTTTCGGCCAACGTCGATTGCGGCGTTATGGCTGTGATGCCCGCCAGCACCGGGCTGAAAGTTTTTAGTGAGCAGTAACTGATTGATTAATGAGAAAAGCTCTCATGCGGCATACCTCTTTAGAGGTATTCAGCGATCGCGATCCCGACCGATTATATTATTTAATATACTAAACAAAGGGATAACCCGTATGTGCTTGTTATATCGGACCTCGCTAAAACAGAAGTTGCTGCTGCTATTATTACCGCTGGTCGTCACGACAATATGGCTGAGTTACAGCAGTGTTTATGGGAAATATCAACTAAAAAAGCAGATGTGGGCGGTTGAACAACAGGTACAGCTAGCACAGGCGGTCGGCGGATTAATTAATGAATTGCAAAAAGAGCGGGGATTAACCTCGGGATTTCTGGTGAGTAAAGGAAAAGAGTTTTCCGCCGACCTGGAGGAGCAAAAAAAGCACACGGACCTGGCCCGGCAAAAAATTGCGTTACTTGATTATAATGAGCAACGATCGCAGCAGCTGAAAACGGTGCGTGAGAATGTGCTTAATTTCCGCGTCTCCGCTGCCGCCGGCATAAAATTTTACAATGAGTCTATCAGCACGCTGCTTGACGTTATTGGTAAAAGCGACAGGCTGGTTCAGAACGGCGGAATTGCCCGCCAGCTTGGCGCTTATTACGCTCTGCTGAATTTAAAAAATCTGATGGGCAGCGAGCGGGCGTTTATGTCCGGCGTCTTTGTGCTGAACCGCTTTCAGCCCGGGCAGTTAGCGGCGCTGAACGCGCTGGTAGCGGGCCAGGCGGTCTGGCAGCACTATTTTCTGATGAAAGCCACCCCGGAACAGGCAGCACTGTTTACCCAGACCTCGCTTTCCCCGAATTTCACTCAGGCGTTATCGCTGCGCAACACCGCGCTGAATCAGGCGGAGAGTGGCGATTGGCAGATTAGCCCAAGAGAGTGGTACGAGGCGCAATCACAGCGTATTGAAGCACTGCACGATATTGAAAAAAGCATTAACAGGGATATTAAATACGCGGCGCGCGACAACTATAAACAGGCCAGTCGTGAGGAGATGGTATTTTTATTTATCTGCCTGACGGCTTTTCTCACGTCGGCGCTGGTGGCATGGCTGGTTATTCGGACCATCAATTCACAACTGCGCTCTGCCATTAATATTATTGAGAATATGGACGGCGATTTGACCCAGCGTCTGGCAGTCCGGGGAACCGATGAAATATCGCTATTAAATAAGTTTTATAATCATTCGATTGAAAATATTCAGTCGATGGTGCTGGAAATTAAAAATAATGCAGCGGTTGTGCGCCAGGTCAGTTCAGAAATAGCCTCAGGAAATGATGAGCTGGCCAAGCGAACCGAAGAGCAGGCGGCTTCTCTGACAGAGACGGCGGCCAGTATCGAGCAGATTTCTACCGCCATAGAGCAAAACTCGGATAACGCCCGACGTGTAGAAACGTTAGCCAGGAATATGGTCGACCATGTTGAGTCGGCCAGTAAGAGTGTGGGCGAGGCTAACCTTTCTATGCAGGAGATTCGGACCTTCAGTGAGCAGATTGCCGGGATTGTGTCGTCCATCAACAACATCTCTTCCCAGACCAACCTGCTGGCGTTAAACGCCGCCGTCGAAGCAGCCCGGGCGGGTGACTTAGGGAAGGGGTTTACCGTGGTTGCCGCCGAAGTCCGCAACTTATCGCGGCTGTGCGCAAATGAAGCCGATATGATTCAGAAACTGATCGCTCAGAATATCAATAAGATTGAAGAGGGCGCGGAAAGGGTACTTTCCTCTGAGCAGATTCTGCGTAGCGTGGTGGGAAATGCGGAACAGATGAAGCAGTTTATTGATGATATTGCGAATGCTTCAGCTGAACAGTCGTCTGGCATTGCGCAAATTCATCTGGCGCTAAACCAGATGGGCCAGGTGACCGATCAGAATGTGAGTATGGTTGCCGAGGCAGCGACCAGCAGTCATCGGCTGCATGACCAATCCGAAGCGATGAGCAGTCTGGTGGACAAGTTTATCGTTGAATAAGCGGCGGAATAGCGTCTGGCCCGGATAAATGTCCCGGCCTCTGTCCGGACCAGGCGCGTTAAGTGGTGCAGGCATAATTACTGCCCGCGATCGTCCCGGCAACGCGCCTCAGGCGCAGGGACTGCCCGCCACATCGTCCACTTAACGCAACGCAACGCGGCGTGTTGATTTTGCCGCGCTAGCGTTTAGGTCGTGATCGGTTGTGCGGTCTGGAAACGCTGCGGCGTATCCGGCGTTAACACCCATTTAGTGCGTCTGCACCCGCGCTGGCGCTGCGTGTCGGCTGGCCTCCACCAGCATCCGGGTATAGGCCACGCTCGCCTGATTGCCCACCAGCGTTGGCACATCCAGCGTCTCCAGCACTTTTCCCTGTTGCATCACCGCAACGCGATGGCATAGATGTGCCACCACGCCCAGGTCGTGCGTCACCATCAGATAGGTCAGGTTGTCCTGCTGCTGCAGATCGCTCAGCAGGTTGAGGATCTCCGCCTGCACCGAAACGTCGAGCGCCGAGGTAGGTTCATCCAGCAGCAGCACCGTCGGCTGCAGTATCAGCGCCCTGGCGATCGCCACCCGCTGACGCTGTCCGCCCGACAGCTGGTGGGGATAGCGGGTCAGCCAGGCACGGTTCAGGCCAACCTTTTCCAGCATGGCAATCACCCGCTGCTGGCGCTGACCGATGCCCTGAATCTGTAACGGTTCTTCCAGGATGTCGCCGATGGTGTGACGCGGATGCAGCGAACCGTAAGGGTCCTGAAAGACCATCTGCACCCGTCGGCAGCGCGCCCGATTAATGCGATGCGCCAGCGGCTCGCCATCAATCGACAGCGTACCCTGCCAGTGATTAAACAGGCCGGCCAGGCACTTCAGCACCGTGGTTTTGCCCGAACCTGACTCGCCGACCAGGCCAAAAATTTCGCCCGGGTTGACCCGCAGATTAACGTCGAACAGCACCTGATTACGGGCGTTCTCGTCGCCAAAACTGAGGTTAAGGTTGTTCACTTCAATCATCGTCACTCCTTATTCGGTTAACCAGCTTGCGTGACGTTGTAACACCGGCAGGCGACTGCGACGGTGATCGATGTCGGGCAGCGCGGCCATCAGGCCCTGGGTGTAGGGATGCTGCGCACGATCCAGTTCACTGGCGGCCAGCGACTCCACCACCCGACCGGCATACATCACCAGCACCCGGTCGCAAAAACTGCGCACCAGGTTGATATCGTGGCTGATAAAAATCAGCCCCAGCCCGCGCGCCTTCACCAGCTCATCCAGCAGCGTCAGCACCTGCAGCCGCACCGAAACATCCAGTGCCGAGGTCGGTTCATCGGCTATCACCAGTTCCGGCTCGGTAATCAGCATCATGGCAATCATCACGCGCTGCCCCTGACCACCGGAAATTTCATGCGGATAGAGCTGATAAACCCGCTCAGGATCGCGGATCTGCACCTCCTCCAGCATCGCCAGCGCCCGCTGACGGGCGGCGGCATGCTGGCCGCGATGGTGGCTGCGCCACGCCTCGGCGATCTGTTCACCGACCCGCACCACCGGATTAAGCGAATATTTCGGGTCCTGCATGATCATCGATATCCGTTTACCGCGGATTTCACGCATCCGGGCCGGGCTGGCGTGTAACAAATCGACAGTGCCAAACTGCATCCGGCTGGCCTCAATTCGCGCCTTCGACGGCAGTAACTGCAGCAGCGCCCGACCGACGGTAGATTTACCGGAGCCGGATTCACCGACTATCGCCAGCTTCTCCTGACCAAGCTGAAACGAGACGCCGCGTACTGCCGGGGTGCTCTGGCGTCCGTTAACAAAATTTACGTGCAAATCGCGCACGTCGAGCAACGGCGTGGCGTTACTCACTGCGGGGATCGAGCAGGTCACGTAGGCCATCTCCTAAAAAGTTGAATGCCAGACTGTTAATCAGAATCGCCAGACCAGGTACGGTAACCACCCACCAGCACTCCAGCATGTAGGTGCGGCCGCTGGCGATCATCGCGCCCCATTCCGGATCGGGCGGCTGCGCGCCCAGCCCGAGAAAGCCGAGTCCGGCGGCGGTGAGGATAATGCCCGCCATGTTCATGGTGATGCGGATAATCACCGACGGCAGGCAGAGCGGGATGATGTGCTTCCACAGCACCCGCAACGGCGAGGCACCCTGTAAACGCACCGCAGAGATAAAGTCAGCCTGACGCAGCGACAGGGTTTCTGCCCGCGCCAGACGGGCAATCGGCGGCCAGGCGGTGAGGGTAATGGCGATCACCACATGTTCCAGTCCCGGCCCCAGCGCGGCGACAAACGCCAGCGCCAGTACCAGGCTGGGAAACGAGATAAAAATGTCGGTGACCCGCATCAGCACGCTGTCGACCCAGCCGCCAAAATAGCCGGCGGTGACGCCGAGCAGCAGGCCGAGCGGTCCGACGGTCACCGACACCAGCAGCACGATATACAGAGTGATGCGAGCGCCCCACACCAGACGGCTGAAGATGTCGCGGCCAAACTCATCGGTACCGAACCAGTGGGCGGCACCCGGCGGCGAGAGCGCATTATTCAGATCCTGAATCAGTGGATGATACGGTGCGATCCACGGGGCAAACAGCGCCACAATGCAGAGCAGCAACACAATGCCGCCGCCGATGGCGGTCAGCGGATTACGGGCCATGCGCCAGATAAAGTGACCGCTGCGGGCAGCGAAACGGCGACAGCGCGCCAGTCGCTCACGGGTGGGGCTGGCAGCCGGTGCATCAAAGGAAAGGGTCATACTTTGGTCCTCGGATCGAACACCTGATAGAGCAGGTCGGAGAGCAGGTTAAGCAGCACGAAAATCAGGCCAACCACCAGTACGCAGCCCATCACCGCGTTCATATCGCCCAGCATCAGGCTGCCGGTCAGATAGGAACCAAAGCCCGGCCACGAGAAGACGGTTTCAATCAGCACCGCGCCCTCCAGCAGCGAACCGTAGGCCAGCGCCACCACGGTCAGCAGCTGCACCAGAATATTGCGGAAGGCGTGCTGCCAGATCACCTGCCACTCGGTTAAACCTTTTACCCGGGCGGTGAGGATGAACTCCTGTGACAGCTGCGCCAGCATAAAGCTGCGCGTCATGCGGCTGATGTAGGCCAGCGAATGAAAGCCCAGCAGGGAAGCGGGCAACACCAGGTGATTCAGCGCATTCCAGAACACCTGACTGTTACCGGCCAGCAGCGCGTCGATCAGCATAAAGCCGCTGCGGCGTGGCACGATGCCATCAAGGCTGAAATCCACCCGGCCCGCGCCGCCGACCCAGCCGAGATGGGCATAAAACAGCAGCAGACCCATCATCCCGACCCAGAAAATCGGCGTTGAGTAACCGGCCAGGCTGATCATCCGCACCAGATAATCGATCACGCTGTTGCGGCGGGCAGCAGCCAGCACCCCGAGCGGCACGCCGAGACCGGCTCCGATCACAATTGCCAGCGTTGCCAGTTCCACCGTCGCCGGGAAGACGCGCAGGATATCGTTGACCACCGGCTGGCCGGTCAGCAGTGCATGGCCGAGATCGCCGTGCAGCAGCGCATTAAGGTAGAGGCCAAACTGCACCCACAGCGGCTTATCAAAACCGAGCTGGTGGTAAACCTGCTGGTAGGTGGCCTGATCGGCATCTGGCCCGACAATCGCCAGCACCGGATCGAGCGGCATAACCCGCCCGATAAAGAAGGTCAGCATCAGCAGACCTGCGAGGGTGATCAGCACCTGCAAGCCGCGTTTGCTGATGCGGCGACAGTGGCTGCGGGTAAACGTCAGGGTCATTGGGGTCCTCCTGCCAGGCTATCCGGCGTTTTCCAGACGTCGCGCAGAAAGGTGGTTGCCGAAGGGTGTGGCTGATAATCCTGCACCCGGTTGTTAACCACCACCGAATCAAGCATCTGGGAGATCGGCATCAGCGCCGGTACCAGCTGGTCGTAGCGTTGCTGAATAGCGAAGTACGCCTGCTGTTGTCTGGCGCTGTCGCGTTCCACCAGCGCGCGATCGATCATGCTGTTGAGCTGCGCATCGTAAAAACCGGTGCGCCAGCCCTGGAAATTAGTCAGACGGGCGCTGTCGGCATTGTTCGGGTTATAGACCAGCGAGCGCAGGCTGGAATGAGGATGGGGCTCCACGCCGCTGCCGCCGCGTCCGACCAGCAGGCTGAACTGACGGTCACGCATCGCACCGTAGATCTGGTTACCGGTGCCGGTGATGATGCGGGCGCGAATGCCGGCCTGCAGCAGCGTCGACTGAATGGCGATGGCGATATTCAGGAACGGCTGATCGGCCAGCACCCGCAGCGAGGTGTCGAAGCCGTCCGGATAGCCCGCCTCGGCCAGCAGCGCCCGGGCGCGTGGCACGTCCAGCCGGTAACCGGGATCAGGCAGCGTGGCGGGCATCCCCGCCTGAATTGGCCGCTGATGCAGTTCGCCATAGCCGGTCATCAGGCTCTTATTGATCCCCTGATAATCGACCAGATAGCGCACCGCTTCACGTACCCGGCTGTCGTTAAAATGCGGGTCCTTCATGCTCATCGCCAGGTAGTAGATCGTGCCTCGCCGCACTGCATCAATGGTGAGGTCGGGATCGTGGCGCAGCGCGCGCACGTCGGGAATCGACATGTTGCTGGCGATATCGAGGTCGCCTTTCTCCATCATCAGGCGCAGGGTCTGCGACTCCTGCAGATGGCGGAACACCACCCGCGACATTTTCGCTTCACCGCGCCAGTAACCGGCCGAGCGGCTCATGCGCAGCACATCTTTGGCCTGCCAGATATCCAGCCGGAACGGGCCGGAACCGGCTTCGTGGGTGCTGAGCCAGCGGTTGCCCCAGTCACCGTTGACCTCATGCTGCTGCACCGTTTTGCGATCCAGCACCACCATGCTGCCAAGCGCCGCCAGCGAGTAGATCACCAGCTGTGGATCGTTGGGTTTTGGCAGAGTGATCACGACAGTGCGGGCGTCGGGAGCGGTGATCATCCGGTCAACGTTGTCGCGGCTGAAACCGTAGGATTTCCACACCGAGGCCTGCGCCAGGTTGAGGTGCAGCACCCGCCGCATTGACCAGATCACATCCTCGCTGGTCAGCGGATTGCCGGAATGGAAGGTGACATTGTCACGCAGATGAAAGGTCAGGGTGCTGTTATCCGCACTGACTGCCCAGCGTTCAGCCAGCGCCGGACGTACCTCGGTCAGCTTTTTCGGGTTGAGCTCAACCAGTCCGTCATACAGGTTGACCACGATGCCCACTACCTCATTGCCGGTCATGGCGGCCGGATCAAGGGTGAGCAGATTATTCATGTTCATACCGACGATCAGCTGATCGTCAGGGGTTTGTGCCTGCAGCGCGGGGCTGCCCGTCAGCAGCAGCAGCGCGATCAGCCAGCTGCCACATGATTGAAACAGTTTCATAAGTCGGGTCCGGCAGGTCAGAGGTTGCCCGATCGTCTTTCAGCCTGTCTGCCCGCTGACCGCAGGGCGGTCAGGGTGGCGTTAAGCCGGTGGCGATTCGGAATTATTATCGTTTGCTGTAGGGGACGATCGCGACTTACCAGCGATTCAGCGTATGGGTCTCAATCCAGCTAAAGTTAATGTCCTCGCCAAGCCCGGCGCGGGTCGGCAGGGTGACAAAACCCTGTGGGTCCATTGGGTCGACCAGGCTGTTGAGATAGGCTGGCGGCGTGTCGTAATCGAGGAACGGATGCAGCAGACCGCGCTCATACCAGCGGCAGTTACGGATCGCCCCGACCACCGCCAGGCTGGCCGCGCCGTTGCCGTGAACTTCACAGTCCATGCCGAACGCCTCGGCGAGGTTAGCCACTTTGAGGGTGGCTGAGATGCCGCCGACGCCGTTGGCCCCGGCACGCAGAATGTCGCAGGCTCCGGCTCGCACCCAGTCAGCGCGGCTGTGATGCTTGCCGCCGAGACTCTCCGGGCCGAGCACGTCAATCGACAGGTTGTCCGCCAGCCAGGCGTAAGAGGCCATGCTTTCCTCCTCCATCGGCTCTTCAAACCAGGCGAAGTTGAGCTTCTCCAGCGCCTTGCCAATGGTCAGCGCATCGCTGCGGCTGTACCAGTGATAGCCATCCAGCATCAGCGCGATATCCGGACCCACCGCTTCGCGCACTGCGGCGCAGGCTTTGATATCCATCGCCGGGCTGGGCGCAAACGACACTGGCGGCATCCAGGTGTGCAGCTTTATCGCCTGATAACCGCGTGCCACCAGTTTTTCAGCGAACTGCGCATATTCATCCGGGGTTGAGAGTCCGCCATGCAGCTCATCGCCGCACATGGTGCTGCCGTAGGCCGGGATCTTTTCGCGATAGCCGCCCAGCAGCTTATGTACCGGCTGGTTAAGTTTGCGGCCAATCAGGTCCCACAGCGCCTGTTCCACCGCTGAGAGCGCCCGTTCGGTAAGCTGATGGGCGCTGCCGCGCTGCCAGTGCACCAGATCCTGCCATAAACGCTCACGATCAAAGGCGTTCTGGCCGATCAGCACTTTACGGAAGAAGGCATTAACCACGTGCGAACGGATGACTTCGGGCGGGGCAAAGGCGTAACCGCAGTCACCGTCCTCGCTGGTCAGGGTGAGCAGCGCCATCTGCGCCTCATTTTCCGGACCGGGATGGGAATGCCCGGCGCTGTCGCTACAGCGTTGGGTCGGATAGGTAAAGAGAGTGACATCAATCGCGCTAATCTTCACGGCTAAGCTCCTGTGGCTGACTATCCTGACAAAATATTAAAACGTCGTTTCATTTTTCAATCTAGCCGTAACATTTTATTAACGCATTAGCCAAAGGGCGCATCTTGCTGGCTAATATGTGTGCAATCGCCCAGGGCGTTGTGAGCATATTCACGAATGTTGACCATTTTGTGAGCAGTAACACAGCCGCTTGCCGCAGGTCGTAGCGTGCTTGTCGATAGCTCTGTGCGAAGCTCAAATCCCAAACCCAAACCTCAAACCCAAACCTCAAACCCAAACCCAAACCCAAACCCAAACCCAAACCCAAACCCGGCGATTGCGCAGGCTCTGCTGCGCTGCGACCCAGCGGAAAAACATTTCGCGCCATCACTTCCCCCGATTCTGTTTTTAGGTGATAGTAACGCCGCTTTATATTAATAATTCTCATTATCATTACTGTGGACTCTGACTATGAAAAAATGGCTTTTAGCGCTGGGGCTAATTACGCTGACAGGGATGGCTTCGGCCAAAACCATTACCGATGTGGCCGGACGCCAGGTCGAGGTGCCGCAGGAGGCAAAACGCATCATTCTGGGTGAGGGACGGCAGATTTACCTGCTGGCAGCGTTTGATACCGATGCGCCGTTTAAGCGGGTGATCGGCTGGCGCGATGATTTTCCTAAAGCGGACTGGGACGGTTACCAGGCTTATGAGCAGCGCTATCCGCAGATTAAACAGTTGCCGACCTTTGGCGGCGCAAAAGATGGCACTTTCAACGTTGAGCAGGCGCTCACCCTGAAGCCCGATCTGGTGCTGATGAACCTCGAATCGAAAGCGGCAACTGACGAAGGCAAGCTGATCGAGAAGCTTCAGGCTGTTGGCGTCCCGGTGGTGTTTATCGATTTCCGTGAATCGCCGTTTGTTAACGCAGAGAAAAGCATCCACATCATGGGCGAACTGCTGAACAAGCCGGAGCGGGCGCAGGCGATTATCCGTTTTCGTCAGCAGCAGATTGACCGGGTGACCTCGAAGCTGGCGAACTTTAGCGGCTACCGGCCAAAAGTGATGATTGATCGGGCCGGCGGCTACAGCGATGAGTGCTGCATGTCCTTTGGTAATGAAAACTTTGGTCAGATGGTGGAGATGGCCGGCGGACGCAACATCGCGAAGGATCTGATCCCCGGCACGTTTGGCACGGTTAACCCGGAGCAGATCATTGCCAGCCAGCCGGATGTGGTGGTGGTGACCGGTGCCAACTGGAAGAACTACAACACCGTCGGTAAGTGGGTCGGCGTCGGTCCGGGTGCCAACCTGACAGACGCCAGCGCACGGCTGAAAGCCCTGATGATGCGGGACGCGTTCAAAACCCTGCCGGTGGCGCACAACGGCAACGCGCACGCCATCTGGCATCAGTTCTATGACAGCCCGTATCAGTTTGTTGCGATTCAGGCGCTGGCCAAATGGCTGCATCCCGATCTGTTTGCCGATCTCGATCCGGACGCGACCTTCCGTGAGTTTCATCAGCAGTTCCTGCCGCTGCCATATCAGCCCGGCTACTGGGTGACGCTGCCCGCCGATAAGTCCTGATCCCCAGGTGGTGACCCGGCGGTCACCGCCCTGATTTTCACTTCATGCCGAATTAACCCTTCGCTTTTCTTCATGTTTACTAATCTTTTACAGGCGCGAGATCGGTTGCTACTGGCAGCCTGACGTCTGGCCTGATCCACATTCATCGTTGAAATGGAGAGAAACATGCGCAATACCTCGGGAAGATCGGCATTCGCCGTGACGCTGTACGCTCTGCTGGAGCCGGTGCCGCTGGGCTTTTTTGTCGCGGCCTGGCTGTTCGATATCCTCTATAGCCAGACCTTTGTCCAGTTCTGGACCGACGCCGCCGGCTGGCTGATCGCGCTGGGGCTGGTGCTGGCTATTGTGCCGCGACTCATCGCGCTGGTTTATCTGTTCCGCGGCAGCGACAGTGCAGAAAAGAGCCATTTCTGGCTGTGGCTGGTGGCGATTGTCATCGCTATCGTCAATGCGTTTATCCACAGTCGCGACGCTGCCGCTGTGATCCCGCTTGGCGTAACGCTTTCCACGCTGGTGGTGGCGCTGCTGCTGCTGGCGAATGTGCAACTTGCGTTACGTCAGCGTAGCGCTTAAGGAGGAGCCACCATGAAAATGCAGCATAAATCTATCCTGGCGCTCACCCTGACAGCCCTGCTGGTGGGCTGTGATGATGGCGCGCTGGTCGATCCGCAGAAGCAGATTGGACCCAACCCGGAACTGCCGCAGGCGCAGAACTTCTTTATGCCGCCAATGCAAGTGCCGGAAGGCACGCCGTGGAAAGCGGGCGAAATGCCAAAAGTGGCGCAGGGGCTGAAAATCGAGAAAATCGCTGAGAATCTGCAGCATCCGCGCCAGGTCTATGTGTTACCGAATAACGATGTGCTGGTAGCGGAATCAAACGGGCCGGCAAAGCCGACCACCCGACCTAAACAGCTGATTATGGGCATCGTGCAGAAAGCCTCAGGCAAAGGCGGTGCCGGTGGCAACCGCATCACGCTGCTGCGTAACGTCAACGGTAAATGGGAGCAGCATCGCTTTATCGAAAACCTGCATTCGCCGTTTGGTATGCAGCTGATTGGTAACACGCTCTACGTCGCCAATGCTGATAGCCTGGTGAAATTCCCGTATCGCGAAGGGGAAACCGAAATCCGCACCGCGCCGGAAGAGGTGACCGAACTGCCGGGCGGGCCGATTAACCACCACTGGACTAAATCGCTGTTAGCCAGCCCGGACGGCAGCAAACTGTACGTCGGCGTCGGCTCCAACAGTAACGTTACTGAAAACGGCATCGGGGCCGAATACCGGCGGGCAGCGGTGCTGGAAGTGGACGCTGCCAGCGGTGCCAGTCGTATCTACGCCAGCGGGCTGCGCAATCCGACCGGCTTACAGTGGGAGCCGCAAAGCGGCAAACTGTGGGCCATTGTCAACGAACGTGACGAAATCGGTTCCGATCTGGTGCCAGACTATCTGACCTCGGTGCAGGATAAAGGCTTCTACGGCTGGCCCTACAGCTACTATGGTCAGCATGTCGATACCCGTGCCGAACCGCAGCGTCCTGACCTGGTTGAGCAGGCGATAAAACCGGATTACGCGCTCAGCTCGCACGTCGCGCCGCTCGGACTGCTGTTTTACAGCGCCGATAACATGCCGCAGTACCGCGGGGGTGCCTTTATCAGCGAGCACGGCAGCTGGAACCGCACGCCGCTCAACGGCTACAAAGTGGTGTGGGTGAAGTTTGAAAACGGCAAGCCGGTCGGGCAGCCACAGACGGTGGTATCAGGTTTTCTGACGGAGGATGAGAAGCAGGTGCGGGGTCTGCCGGTTGGCCTGGCCAGCGATCAGCAGGGCGGCGTATTAATCGCCGATGATGCCGGCAATACCGTCTGGCGGATCAGCGCCGCCAACTAACCGGTTTATGACGGGCATAAAAAAAGGATTTGGCGTAATGCCAAATCCTTTATTTTTTTGTTCGCTACCCGGCTGGTAACCGCGCTGCGAACGAGGTGCTCAGCACTCTCCACACAGCAGATTGTAAAATGTGCGGCTAAGGATTTCAAGTTTCGCCAAAATACTGTATGTTTATACATGTTTTGGGTGTTGAGCGAAGCCTCATTGTCGACTGGCCGCTCCCAGGGGCACGGTTTCCAAAATCCCGGCAGGCATCAGGTGGTGCTGGCCTGTGGCTTTAACCATGAGTGCCGCTCAGCCCTCTCCACAAAGATGTGCTTAGGCGCCCGGCGGGTAGAGTCAAAGCCTCGGTTGCCGAACAGCGCGCTCCTGTTAAAGGAGAAGGAAAGTGATGGAACTGACTAAGCTGATTCTGGATCTCATCCGGGTCATCTTGCAGATCATCGTTGCCCTTATGCAACTGACCGGTCACGCAGGTTAACCGGAACTTGAATCAAGGCGGAGCTAACCACTCCGCCTTTTTTCGCTGTCAATTGCCTGTCATGCTGGCCGGGTAGAGTGGCGCGACAGCGTGACGCCAGCCTGGCGTTTCCTTTCGCGATTGGGAGTGTTATGTCAGTTGCCACCCTTATACCCGCCAGACTCCAGCACACCCGGATTGATGAGAGTGTGCGCCTGCGTGAAACCCGCATCGGCCAGCAGTGTGAAATTCTGGCCCACAGCACGCTGGAATATTGCGAGCTGGGGGACTTCTCATACGTCGGAGAACATTGCAGCATCGCCGATAGCCAGATTGGCCGCTTCTGCGCCATCGCTAATCAGGTGCGCATCGGCGCGCCCAATCATCCGATGGATCGCGCCTCTCAGCATCGCTTCACCTACTGCCCGGAGTATTACCACCCTGACGCCCAGCGCGATGGCGGTTTCTTTGCCGCGCGGCGTGCCGATCGGGTGACCATCGGTCACGATGTCTGGATTGGCCACGGGGTTATCGTGCTGCCCGGCGTCACCATTGGCGATGGGGCGGTACTGGCGGCAGGTGCGGTGGTGACCAGGGATGTGGCGGCTTACAGCGTGGTCGGCGGCGTACCGGCCAGGCCGCTGCGGCTGCGGTTTACCCCGGCGATTGCCGCCCGGCTGCAGCGTATTGCCTGGTGGAACTGGCCACTGGAGAAACTGCTGGCTAACCTGGCGGATTTTCAGCAGGGCGATATTGAACTGTTCTGCGATCGTCACGATTTGCGGAGCGCATAACGATCGCCCCGGCGCGAACCGGGGCGACGACGATCACGCCACCGACGTCTCCGCCACCTCAGACGACGCGGTATCAGCGACCAGCGGTTTTTCCGGTTGCAGCAGAGTCATCGCCAGCATACTGCCAAACGCAATCAGCGCGGTGACGGTAAACATCGCGTTGTAGCCGTAATATTCCGCCAGCCAGCCGCATAACATCGGCGAGATAATCGCGGCCAGATTGGCAATCGCCAGCGTCATGCCGCTGTAGGTGCCGACCGAGGCTTTCGGGGTGACGTCAATCACCACTGACCAGTAGACGTTATTCACCAGCGCGTTGAGCGCATTACCCAGCGTCATCAGGGCAATAATCCCGGCGGCTGATGACACGTAAGGGATCGCCATAAAGCAACAGGCGGTGCCGCACAGCGTGACCGCGGCGAACAGGTTGCGCGCCAGCCGCAGGTTATTGAAACGGGCCAGCAGGGTATCGGCGATGCGCCCGCCCAGCAGCACGGTCAGGCAGGCACCACTCCACGGGATCATCGCCACGTACCACAGCGAATGCAGGTCGTAATGGAAATTATCCTGCAGGTATTTTGGCATCCACGTCACCAGGGTAAAGGTGATGTAGAGGAAGGAGAAGTAGCCCAGCGCGTTGCATACCAGAGTGCGGCTGGTGAAGAAGCGCCACCACGGCAGCGCCACGCCATCGGCCGCACGCTGACGCTGGCCGTCAAGGATCAGCTTGCGTTCTGCGGCGCTGGTGGCGGGACTGCTCTCCGGACCGTCACTGAAGGTGCGGGCAAACAGCGCCATCGCCAGCAGCGAAAACACGCCCAGCAGAATAAACATCATCCGCCAGTCACCGGTCAGCAGCAGCAGCCCGACCGCAATTGGCGCGGTCAGCAGCGCGCCAACCTGGGTCGAGAGCAGGCCAATGCCGAGCGCAAAGCCGCGTTCGTTATCCGGCGCCCAGTGCGCAATCGCCTTGTTCATCAGCGCGTAGGCGGGACCTTCCGAGAAGCCAAACAGGATGCGCAGGGCGGCAAAGCCCATAATGGCGGAACCGCCAAACAGCGCCATACCCAGCTCACCGGCCCAGGCGGTAGCGATTTCCAGCAGCGACCAGAGTACGCCCGCCAGTAACCAGACCTTTTTGGTGCCGATACGATCGGCGAGAAAGCCGCCGCACAGTGAACCAAACAGATAGCCGAAGCCAAAGTAGCCCAGCACAGCACCCAGCTGAACTTTACTGAAGTGGTACTCGGTGGCAATCGCGTTGGCGGCAAACGACAGCGCGCCGCGGTCGATGTAGTTGATCAGGGCGATCAGGAACAACAGTGAAAATATGGTGTAACGGTAACGGCTGGCCTTCATCTCACTTCTCCTGAATGGGGTTAACAGGATCGATGAAGCAAAATGAGTGCCGGAAACGCGGACAGGGCTGAAAAGGCGGAGGGAGCCGCGGGAGCAGGCGCTGCGGCCCGCCTGACTGGCGAGCCGTGATGAAGAATTACCCGGCTAATTATTCGCCTGCGCATCAATCCGGTGCAGCGAATGCCTGATAACAGGGAGCGCAGGTTTCTGGCTCAGGCCGCGTTGTGTTGCGCCCGACTGGCGTGAGGCAGCGGCATTTGCGGCGGCTCGGCCAGTTCGCCGACATGTTGCAGTACCTGTAGCTGATAACCGGCATCGGCCACCGCACTCTGTTCGCTCAACAGCACGCCAGCTTCATTAACGTTTTTGCCCGCCACTTTAATTTTATCGGTGGCACTGGCCAGCATCCATTCATATTCAATATCAACGTGACCACTATCAATACAGCGAATGCCCTGCTGGCTGAGATCGTAAGCCAGTACCGTTGCGGTTGGACCGAGTGAAATTAAGACCAGATCAAAATCAGCCGCGTGGGATAAAACGGCGGCATACAGGCGGTCATAAATTGAAAAGGCGTTACGGTTTAACGTGGTGATCCGTTTAACCTCACGCGCGCCCGCCAGTAAATCATTGCCTAATCCCAGCCGCGTTCCGCTGCCCTCGACAATTAATACCCGCCGGTCTTTATACAGCAGTTTAAATTTATCAAAAATGGTGCGGGATAACTGCTTGGTTTTATAATCGTGATAAGGTCGGGTTACCGAGGTATTACCGTACTGGTACTGCTTATTCAGCAGAGAGTGATAATATTTAAAATAAAACGACTTGTGAAAGAACCAGAACAGGGCCGATCCATTGCGCATATTTCGCGTAGTGCGAAAGGCGTCCGGGAGGCAGAGCAGGCAGTGCGGATTGGCCTGCGGGCCCTGCTGTAATAGCGCCTTAAGCCTGGCCGAGAGGCGCGGATCAAAGGGCTGAAAACCGATGTTCTTATAATAGGTCATCTCCAGCTCACCATCGCCGTAGCGGGCCAGCGATAACTGCGGATCGCTTAATAGCCGATCAATAGTCTCTTCTATCGACATGACTGAATAAGATTTAACTCTGGCCTGGGCGGCCGGATAGCGAAGCGCTGCATTGATAAATTTAAAGGGAAAACGAATCTTACGATAAATCGCATTTACTGCCGACATGATTAGCCTGCCTGTTTTATTTTGCCGGCGATAAATGAGCTGCGCCCGCATTAACGGAATTAAAGCTGTGCCTGATCTATATCACATCGCCTAAAAGTTGCCAGGATGAGGAATATCTTAAAGCTATTTAGCGCGATGAGTTAACAGCATTGTTAATATTTAATCAGGTTTATCGGGTGCGGGATAAACAAACGTTTTAAACAGAAAAATGGCGTTCAATTAAAGGTTGGCGGGTCGGGCAGAGTTAACCTGTTGTTCAGAGGCTCTATTTCAGACCGTGTGAGCTAAATATGAAAATAAGCGCTGCTTATTCTGTGGCTGGGTTAAGATTTATTGCAGTCAGCCCCGTGATTTCTGATTACGATATTTTGTCAGTTGAAAAAGGCTTAAGCGACTTTGCCGCGCCGTATTGCTGAAGCGTAACTTGTCTATTAAATCCACAGCTTTGAACAAAAGGTGCGATTCATTCAGCCGATTGGTTAATTTTTTGTGATGAATGTCGCGGTTTTACCGCTTCGGAAAGTAAAAAAACCGGCGATTAGGCTATTGAGGGGAGGGATATTAATAAGTCCGACTAATGACTTACCTTTCGACATGTTTTTACATATTTCTTACGTTAGTTAAAATCCCGTTGATTTTATGTTTTCTAATTTGATTTTCTACCGCCGCTAATGACCCGAGGATGGATCATGATTAACAAAATTACCAGTGTAATCATGGCGATATTTGCTATCGCCCTGATTTACATGGGAGGACAACTCCTGCTGGTGGGAGGCAGTGCATTCTATGCGCTAATCGGCGTGGGCGTTCTGCTCAGCGCTATCCTGCTGTTTATGAACAAGCGCAGCGCGCTGACGCTCTATGCGCTGCTGATGTGGATCACCCTGTTCTGGATTATCTGGGAAGTGGGCTTCGATAAGTGGCAGTGGATCCCGCGCGGCGACCTGTTTGGCGTGCTGGGCGTCTGGCTGGCACTGCCGTGGGTGGTCCGTTCGCTCTATCAGGGACAGCGCCGTTTCCATCCGTTTTTGGGTGGTACGGTTATCCTGATGGTGCTGCTGGTGATCGGTCTGTGCTTCTACGATCCGGTTCCGCAGCACGGCACTATCAGCAACGCACGCACGCCATCAGCCACTAACGGTGCTGCCGATGAGTGGAGCGCCTACGGCGGGACCACTGACGGCCAGCGCTTCTCGGCGCTGAATCAGATCACTAAAGACAACGTGAAAGATCTGGAAGTCGCGTGGACCTATCATACCGGCGATCTGCGTCAGGGTGATGATGCCACCGAGTACACTTTTGAAGCGACGCCGCTGAAAGCCAACGGCATGCTTTACTTCTGTACGCCGCATAACGAAGTCCACGCGCTCGACCCGGAAACCGGTGCGGTGAAGTGGAAGACTGCGCCGGATAAAAACCGCTCTTATCTGCAGCAGCACCAGACCTGTCGCGGCGTCAGCTACTTCGACGCGGGCCAGTCAGCGCAGTCGCAGAGCAGCGCACAGCCGGCCCTGTGCCGCAAGCGTATCTTCAACGCCACCACCGATGCCCGCCTGATTGCGCTGGATGCCGATACCGGTAAAGCCTGCGCCGACTTCGGTGATAACGGTGTGGTGAACCTGCGCGCTAACATGGGCGATGTACGTCCTCATGCGCTGATGCAGACCGCTGCGCCACTGGTTGCTGGCAATCTGGTGATTGTCGGTGGCTCCGTGATGGATAACGGTTTCAACACCGGTAACCCGTCTGGCGTGATCCGTGCTTACGATGCGATCACCGGTCGTCTGGTGTGGAACTTCGATCCGGCCAATCCGGAGAAGACCGCGCCGGTAGAAGCCGCCGCCACCTATCCGCAGGATACCCCGGTTGCCTGGGCGACCCTGAGCGCTGACCTGAAAAATGGCCTGGTGTACGTGCCGTTTGGCAACGCCTCGCCGGATGAAGTTGGCATTGAGCGTGACCCAAACAGCAACACCGAGAAGTTCCGCGATGCGCTGGTGGCACTGGATCTGAAAACCGGTGCCTTCAAATGGCGTTATCAGAGTTCAAACCACGATCTGTGGGACCGTGACAATCCGTCACAGCCTTCGCTGATTGATATCGACTATCAGGGCAAGTCACAACCGGCGGTGATCCTGCCGACCAAAACCGGCAACCTGTTTGTGCTGAACCGTCTGACCGGCGAACCGGTGTATCCGGTGGAGCAGGTTAAGGTCTCGACTGATGGCATCAAAGGCGAACAGTATGCCGCCACTCAGCCGGTTTCCAGCCTTAACTTCATTCCACAGCCGCTGACTGAAAAGTCGATGTGGGGCATCACGCCGTTTGACCAGATGAGCTGCCGGGCCGATTTCCGTGAGCTGCGCTACGATGGTAACCCGTGGACGCCGCCAACCGAGAAAGGCTCGCTGATCTTCCCGGGCAACATCGGGGTGTTCAACTGGGGCTCGGTGGCCGTTGACCCGCAGCGTCAGATGCTGATTGCTGCGCCAGTCCGTCTGGCCTACAAATACAATCTGATCAAGCGCACGCCGGAAACCGAAACCCAGCGTACCTTCACCAAAGATGGTGCGCCGTACTGGAATGAAAACTTCCACGGCGACTATGCGATTCACATCCAGCAGCTGGCCTCTGGCCTCGGCATTCCGTGCATCGCGCCACCGTGGGGACGTATGGTCGGTGTCGATCTGAAAACCGGCAAAACCGAATGGCTGCGTCGGGTTGGTAACACCAAAAACCTGAAAACCAGCTTCCTGCCGGGCCGTTTCCCAATCGGCTTCCCGATGGGGATGGTGGCACACGGTGGTCCGTTACTGACCGCTGGCGATCTGGTGTTCCACGGTGCGACGGCGGATAACTTCTTCCGTGCCTATGACAGCACCACCGGCGAGCTGCTGTGGCAGACCGAACTGAGCGCTGGCGCGCAGGCCACGCCATCCACCTTTATGGGTAAAGATGGTAAGCAGTACGTGGTCATTGCAGCCGGCGGACACGGTTCTCTCGGCACCACGGCGGGCGACAGCGTCGTCGCTTTCCGTCTGAAGTAACCTGACAGGCTGAGCGCCACTGGCTGGCGCTCAGCTTTTTTCCTTCCTGATCCCGCACCGTTTTTTTCATCTTCATCCCGCCTGACCCTTTTCTGTTGTAAGCCCTTGTTGTGGCTGTTTTTTCCGCTACCTGTTCCGGCACGTTATCTAATCACCCTGTGAAACTATTTCGTGATGGCTCTCTCAGTTCAGAGATTCAGCACCGCTGTGACGCTTGCGCAGCCGGGCACAGAGAGTAGATTAATGCATAACTTCACAAATAACCGTGAATATGGAAAGTACATCACAAGTCGCTATCTGAAGGATTGATCCCCATGTCCGAACTGAAATTCGCCACCCGTCTTAACTCCTTCGCCTCGGGCGCTCATCTCTACTGGCCCGATTTACCGGGCAAGCCGTCGGTGCTGCAGATGATTGCCCGTGCGGGTAAGGTGAAGGGCTTAACCCATCTCGATCTCAATTACCCACAGCACCTCACCAGTGACATCCTGACGCTGCGTCAGGCGATTGCCGACGCCGGTCTGGCCGTTAACGGCATGCAGATGCGCTGGGATGCGCCGCAGTTCAAAATCGGCGCCTTTACCCATCCGGATGCGAAGATACGCCGTGAAGCGATTGAGCTGACCAAGCGCGGCATTGATACCGGCCGGGAGTTTGGCTCACGGCTGATGACGCTGTGGATGGGGCAGGATGGTTTCGATTACTGCTTCCAGGCGGATTACAAGAAGATCTGGGAAGACGCGGTCAGCGCGGTACGTGAAGTGGCGGAATATGCGCCGGACGTTGACGTCAGCATTGAATACAAACCCAACGAGCCTCGGGCGTACAGCATTTTCCCTAACGCCACCACCTGCCTGCTGGCGGTGGAAGAGGCGGGCTGCCCGAACCTTGGCATTACGCTCGATTTCGCCCACGTGCTGTTTGCCAATGAGATCCCGGCTTACGCTGCGGCAATGGTGGCACGCCGTTCCCGCCTGCTGGGGCTCGACCTGAACGACGGCTGGGGCAAACGCGATGACGGACTGATGGTGGGTTCGGTCAATCCACGCGCCACGCTGGAATTTCTCTGGCAGATGCAGCGTGACGGATACAGCGGAGCCTACTACTTCGATACCTTCCCGGATGCCAGCGGCCTTGACCCGATTCGTGAAGCGGAAAGCAATATCGCCACCGTCACCCGCTTACTGAGATTGTGTCAGCAGCTGGATGATAACGCGGCATTACAGGCGGCAATCGATCGCCAGGATGCAGTCGCGTCACAGCAGATCGTCAATGACATCATGCTGGCGCGCTAACGGCTTCAGCGCCGATAAAACAAAAAACCTCTACCCAACACCCGAGAAGAAAAGGCCATTGTATGAAGAAACTCCTGCTCGCCGTCATCGCTTCCTCACTGCTGTGCAGCACCGTCTATGCGGCGGAACTGGCTCCGCTGCAGTCCGACACTGAACCGGATCGCACTGACTGGACCCAGCTCGATACCAAATATGGCGCTCTGCCCAAAGCGGACAAATCGCTGAAAATTGGTGGGGTATCGAAAACCCTGACCAATGAATACTGGCGCTCGCTCGGCCAGGGTTATCAGAACGTGGCGAAAAAATATGGCTTCACCGTTGCCTATCAGGCGGCAGCCAATGAAGACGATCAGCTCGGCCAGCTGTCGATCGCCGAGACCCTGATCTCGCAGGGTTTTAACGGCCTGCTGGTCTCGCCGCAGACCGACATCAACCTCGAACCGGCACTGGAGACCGCCAACAGCAAACATATCCCGGTGGTTAACGTTAACGATGCGGTGATGCCCAATGCGCAGTATTACGTGGGTAACGTGCAGAAAGACAACGGCGTGCGGGTAGCCAAATGGTTTATTGAGCATCATCCGCAGGGCGGCAAAGTGGCGGTGATTGAAGGGCAGCCGGGCGTCTACGCCGCCGGACAGCGTACCCGTGGTTTCAAAGAGACGTTGCAGGCCAACGGCAAATTCACCCTTGCCGCCAGCGTACCGGCCAACTGGAGTCGCGAGCAGGCGTTTAACGCCGCCTCGACCATTCTGCAACAGCACCCGGATCTGATCGGGTTCTACGCCAACAACGACACCATGGCGCTTGGCGTGGTGGAAGCGGTACGGGCGCAGAACAAAGCGGCGCAGGTAGCGATTTTTGGTACCGACGGTATCTCTGACGCCTACGCCTCGATCAAGCGCGGCGAACTGACCGGCACGGTGGACAGTTTCCCGGTGCTGACCGGCGAAGTGGCGATGGATGTGATGATTCGCCTGATCAACGGCCAGAAACTTTCACGGGTGATTTCAACTCCGCAGGCGCTGATCACTAAAGAGAACGTCGAGGCCTTTTCGACCAAAGACAACACCCGGTTACGTCAGCTGCTGACTCAGCAGTAAGCCAGGCGGAGCGCCCATGGAACAGAATCGTTTAATGATGCGTGGCATCAGTAAAACCTACGGCAACGCCGCCGCACTGCAGAACGTTGATTTTTCAGTGCGGCCCGGCGAAGTGCATGCCCTGATTGGTGAGAACGGGGCCGGCAAATCAACGCTGCTCAACATTCTCTCCGGCGTGCGGGCGGCGGACAGTGGCGAAATCAGCGTCAACGGGCAGGCGGTGCAGATGAAGAATCCGCTCAGCGCCCGCCACGCCGGTATCGCGATGATTCATCAGGAGCTGCAGCACGTTCCGGAACTTTCGGTGGCGCAGAATATGTTTCTCGGTCGTCCGCTGACCCGAGCCGGCGGCTGCTGGGTGGATAAAAGCGCCCAGCTGGCACGAGCGACGCTGATCCTGAAAACGCTGGACCCGAGCATCGATCCCAGCACGCCGATTAAGAATCTCAAGGTGTCGCAGCAGCAGATCGTTGAAATTGCCCGCGCGCTGCTCGATGACGCCAAAATCATCGCCATGGATGAGCCGACCTCCAGCCTGACGCCGACCGAGTTTGACCGGCTGGCCGAGCTGATTGCCGACCTCAAGTCGACCGGCGTCTCCCTGATCTACGTGTCACACAAGATGAATGAGATTTTCCGGGTCTGCGATCGGGCCACCATCATGCGTGATGGCAGGCAGGTTGGGGTGGTCAATATCTGTGATGAGGATGAAGAGAGCATCGTTGCCAAAATGGTCGGGCGTAAGATCGACAAGCTCGATCACCAGGCGTTCGTCAGCGACCGCGAAGTGCTGCGGGTGGAGAACCTCGGACGCGGCAATCAGGTCGTGGCGGCGAACTTCAGCGTGCGGGCCGGTGAAGTACTGGGCATTGCCGGGCTGGTCGGCGCTGGCCGTACTGAGCTGCTGAAGCTGATTGCCGGCATCGACAAACGCACCAGTGGTACGGTGAGCGTGAACGGCAATCCGGTAAAGAACCATAACGTGCGTGCCGCCATCAAAGCCGGCATCGGTCTGGTGCCGGAAGACCGCAAAAAAGAGGGCATCATTAAAGAGCGGGCGGTGAAGATGAATATGGCGCTGCCCTCGATGCACCATTTCACCGTCGGCGGCTTGCTCAGCCAGGCGCGGCTGAACCGCAAAGCGCAGACGGTGATGGGCGATCTGAAACTGCGACCGCTGGATATCGGGAAAAGCATCGGCACGCTGAGCGGCGGTAATCAGCAAAAAGTGATTATTGGTCGCTGGGTGGCGGCGGATGCCAGCGTGTTTTTATTTGATGAACCGACCCGCGGTATTGATATCGGTGCCAAGTCCGAAATTTACCATTTAATTGAAAAACTGGCTCAGGCGGGCAAAGCCATTGTGGTGGTCTCGTCTGAAATGACCGAAATCATGCGGATCGCCGACCGGGTGCTGGTGATGCGTGAAGGGCGGATTACCCAGCAATTAACCGGCAGCGCGATCACCGAAGAGAATATTGCCCGCTTTGCCATTAAACAGATTTAACCGACTGCCTGACCTCTTATCGGACCCTATTGAAGGTTATAACTATGATGACTCAGACGACTCCCCAGGCGGGTGTGCGCATGCCCGCACTGCTGAAATTTAATCTGCGTGACGCCGGTACTTTAATTGGATTATTAATTATCGTGGTGACATTTTCATTTCTGTCGCCGGTATTTTTTACCCTGCCTAACCTGCTGAATATTTTGCAGCAGTCCTCGATTAACGCCTTAATCGCGCTGGGGATGACGCTGGTGATTATCTCCGGCGGTATCGACCTCTCGGTCGGTCCGACCGCGGCGCTGTCGGCGGTGCTGGGCGCGACCCTGATGGTGGCGGGTGTGCCGGTGCCGCTGGCGATCCTCGCTACGCTGGGCGTCGGGGCGCTGTGTGGCCTGTTCAGCGGCACGCTGATTGCCTATGCCGGTCTGCAACCCTTTATCGTCACGCTTGGCGGACTGTCGCTGTTCCGGGCCATCGCGCTGATTTACACCGGCGGCAATCCGATCTTCGGGATTCCACTGTCGTTTCGCAGCGTGGTTAACAGCACCCTGTTCGGGGTTCCGATGCCGATTGTGGTGGTGGCGGTGATTGCGCTGCTGCTGTGGACGGTGATGAACAAAACTCCGCTGGGCGAATACATTCTGGCCATCGGTGGCAACGAAGAGGCGGCGCGGGTCGCCGGGGTGCCGGTGAAGCGCACCAAAGTCACGGTCTACATCTTCTCTGGTCTGCTGGCCTCACTGGCTTCGCTGATCCTGATTGGCCGACTGGGCGCGGCGGAGCCCACCATCGGTAACCTGTGGGAGCTGGATGCTATCGCGGCGGCGGCGATTGGCGGTGCCTCGCTAATGGGCGGTAAAGGCAGCGTGTTTGGTACCCTGATTGGCGTGATTATCCTCGGCGTGTTACGTAATGGCTTGACCTTACTGAACATTCAGGCCTTTTATCAATTGCTCGCTACCGGCCTTATTATTATCATAGCGATGTTGATTGACCGGGCGACCCGAGGCAAGTAATGAAGCAAGATCCGCGAGCCATTGGTGCTCAGATTCGTATGCGTTTGCCCCAGCTGACGCCGTTAGAACGCCGTGTTG